>Ga0123340_1004848_pt1 | contig 12799 bp, 7 predicted proteins | sample SirMexnodulemix_FD_89961 | JGI IMG/M metagenome (GOLD analysis project Ga0123340, IMG submission 89961) | Root nodule microbial communities of legume samples collected from Mexico - Siratro Mexico nodule mix | ecosystem: Host-associated > Plants > Roots > Nodule | place: Mexico: Nepantla... | reverse complement strand
TATATATATATATATATATATATATATATATATATATATATATATATATATATATATATATATATATATATATATATATATATATTAATGACTATAAGGTGTTTCAAGTTAACTCCACACTTATTTTCTAAATTCTAGCTTAATTTACCTCAATTTTAATAATCAATAATGTGATTTTATGTTCAATTGGATCAACTTAAACATTTATATGTTATTTTTAATAATTGAAAATAACTGTAAAACACATTATCAACCTTAATTATATTTAAATTAAATTAAAAATTGACATTTTAGATCAACCTTATTTGAACTTACTATCTTATTTATTGAGATTAAAGTCTTTAGAAATTCAACCAAAGTTCTAACGAGAATCTAGGTCACCATAGACTAAAACATTATCAAGCCTTAAATTACACTCTATATAAAAGTGATTAAAAGAAACCCTTCTAGGTTTCAACTAGAAATAGAACTTATTATCTTTTGAATAAAGTTAGCATAAAGTTAGCAGAAAAAAATATTAAGTTTTATTCATTACGAGAAGTGAATCACCTTTTCAACTAATTAAGAAGCCTAGAGTTTTAGAAATTGAAATGACTTAAACTCTTCAGTAATACTGCTAATGAAATAACAAGAATTTGATAATTATTTTGACTATTTATGAAAATGTTTTCCTTCTTAGATAAATAGTTAAAAATACTTTAAAGACTTTTTTAAACTCAAGTTAATAATCAATAATAAATATAAACAAGCATCAAAGTACAAACATGATATTTATTTTATAATAAAATAATAAATTATAATCATAAATGGTAAAGCTATTATCTTCTTTAAAATTTTGATGTAAAAATCTTAAAAGATATTATTGTGATATTGTAATAAATAATTAGAGATCTTAAGTGATGAATAACCTGTCTCATCATTCTTTAAGAATTTGGTTCATATTGTAATCCAAGTCTATATAACAATAAAATATCTATTTTCAATATAATGAAGTTGGTTCTAAATTTAATATTTTAAAATAGAATGGGATTACATTTTATGTTTTCTTTTTTACTTTTATGAATGAAAATTAATTTTCACTCTTCTTAAATATTATTTGGTGTAAAAGGTCAAAGTGAAATATTTATATCATTATGTACAATCTTATCCTACATGCTACACACCACACATATGAAGTGCATAGTCACCTTCCTATATGAAAGCAGGAGTGCCCACAGCCAGGGTGCCCCGCTATACCAACTAATTATTATTTTGTTTTTTATGTCTAAATTCCTTTCACTTAATATTGGATTGTTCTTGCATACAAGATCTGATGCTATTCCAATTATTTTCACATGTCAAATCATATAAATGTCACCAAACAGAATAATTTGCTAATACTATGATGAACTTTTCTTAAAAAATCATTTTTTAAAAGTGGAGATATAAATATAATATCTTAAATCACAATAAAAAGTTTGGAGTTTTTTTATAAAATAAGTTAGATTATAGCACCAAACAATAGCAAACCATAATAATTAGCAGACAGTTTCTTTTAAGAATCCACTAAATTTTGTGTGTATTTAGAGCTATTTAATTTAGAGCAAATTTGGACAAAGAAGTACCCATATTATTATTGGTCACAAACAAACAAAACCATTACTTTGCTTATGACAGGATTACTTTTTTTTTTGTTACATTTTTAAGTAATTTGTTAATTATAAATGATTGAATTAACAATTTTATCATATACCATTGTTTGTGATTGAATTACAAAAAAAAAGTACATTAGAAAACTATGAGGTTTGGAAATAGAATTATCCAAAGCCGTCAAGATTCTTTTTCCATTTTTTTATCACTACAGTTGTCAAAAAGCAAATAAAATAAAAAATGTGTTATATATAAGAAATAATATTACTATTTTTTCAAAATCATAATAAAATCATAGAAAAGTAAATAAGAAAAATCCTTTTTTCCTTGCCAAAAGAGGGAAAGTTACTGGGGAACAAAGGTTAGTTTGCTATTTATAGGCTTTTGCTTCGTGCACCCACTTATTTCCTACCTGCACCCCATAGTTTCAAAAGGTTGAAAATGCTCTTGATGAGTTCTCTACACCAACCCTAATTTTTATGCCTTCTTCTTTACCGTTCCCGCCTCTCCTTCATCGCTGTTTGCATTTGTTATTTTATGTTGATATTCAACTATTTAGTATTAGACGTTACATTGCCGTTGGAGGAAATTCCTAATTTACCGGTTAAGAATCTTTTCTTTTTGTTTGTAAAGATCTACACCTGTAAACTTACTTTTGTATAAATATTATTTATAGTTAAATACATAACAATTTCATCTGATCTTTTGACGACCAAGTCTTCTTCCATATTAGTTCTGTAAAAATAAAATTATGATATCAAAAAAAGTCACAATTAACAGGTTTTCTAAGTTTCTAAAACACTTAATCCAGAAGTAAAAATATGTATTTCAGAATAACCAATCTAAAATATATATTTTACTTTCCAAATTACTTGTTAAGAAATCTAAAATAATTGTTCTAAAGTACCCTTTGAAATGATCTCTGACAATTGCCTTTTAGGATTGCTGTTCTAGAATTGACGAAAACAGCAGCCGAAGAACAGTGATAAAAGAGAAGAAGCTTATAGAGGTATTGTTAGAAATTATGAGGGTACAAGAAGCAAAACTCTATTTATGTGGTGGAAAAATAGGCCTGAAATTGCAAGTGAAAAAAAAGGCCCTGGCCCATGCAAGGATGACAGTTAATGGCTTAACGCTTGCAGTGTAAGAAAGCTGGAGGCTGAAATTGGAAAGCAGATACATTTATCGCAGAACAAAATTCTTCGCAATTTCACCTCATCTGTTTCCGCGCAATTATCGTTAAAGTTTTTATTAGGTTTCTTCTGATTCCGGCTGCATGAGTTTCATCTGTGGAAAGACGAAAACCCCTGCAGGTATCTTTCTTCCCTCCCATAATAAGTCAACTATTTCGTTACATTCATCTCAAGAACATTAAAATGTTTGAATTTTCTGCTTATTGCTTGATATTATTATCGTTTAAATTATTATGATAACTAAAAGAATAAATGCAGACTTTAACAACGTAATTCCATGAGTAAACTTTGAGCAAGATTAATGTCGCTGTGACAACCAGAATTTTATCGAGCTATTCTGTGTAACATGTTGTCCATTTTATGCAAATGGGTAGTATGGGAATAATGGTGATCAGTTTCGCTCATGCATTTACAGAACCTTCAGAATGTACACCTTTAGGTTGACATGGTGGTATCGTTTTAATATTTATACGCTGATGCACTCTCTGTTGATATTATTGTAATATTCAGAAATCGTGCGGGAGAATAAGAGAATGCTGGACAGATCAATTAGAGAAATAGAACGAGAGAGAGTAGGTTTGCAGTCACAGGAGAAGAAACTGATTTCGGAGATAAAGAAAAGTGCCAAACAAGGCCAGATGGTATGGTGATTGCGTTTTGAACTTTTGCTATAGTATTTATTGCCTAGTTGCTTATGTCTAAGTAAAACGTACAAAACCATCTTATAAGGTAATTTATAAGGTGATATTTGCCCTATTTATATATTTTGGTATTATCTTTAGTTCATAAGTTAGGTTTTTCTCAATATTGTTTGCTTTAGTTTTTGGTTGGAGCATTGTCTATGCTCTTTACTGCATATCCATAATACCCTCCTCTGCCCCCTAAGTTGGAGGGTGGAGTTGATTTTCTGTTCATCTGTTTATTCTTTAGTCACAGAGGGTATGCGGATGTTGTCTGCTCACTCAAATACAATGTTCATATTATTTCAATTTTCATGTACTTCGCTGTGTATGTTGCCAACAATATATGTGGCTGAAAAAATTGTTCTCCGTGTGTTATAATAACAAAGATGTAGGACTTGTTTGGAGATATCTTCTCCATAATCACTTCTAGGGGAGAAAAAATAAGAAAGAAAAATGAAATTAGTCTTCTATAGATTTAAATTAGCTTATATGTTAGTTAAGAAAAAGAGATTTTGGAGAAGCTAATATGAAATGCCTTTTACGATTTAGTTAAGCGTAAGTTAATTTTAGCTAATGGTGAAGTCGATTTTCTTTTTCCTTCTTATTTTTTTCTCCTAAAATGCTTATAGAGAAGTTTCTAAAAGCAAGCCTATATGCATAACGCATACACAGGTATTCACATTAATGTTGGGGATTAAACTTTGCTTTCCTAATGCATCACAGGCTCAAAACTATCTACTTAGGCATCTGTTTATTAAAATTGTTGAAGATTGAGCCTTCATTCCTTTAGAAAAGCAATGGAAAGGTTTGCAATTTTGTGGAACTGATATCTCCTTCTGTTGTTAAATTTAGGGTGTCTTTAATGTGATACTGAAGTTATATTCTTCTCATCGATATAAAAGTGTTTTGTTTAATTTTCACTTACTTAAATGACTTGTAAGCAAATAAAGTTGTGATTTTGTTACAGCGGCACTCACTTGTCTGTTTGGGAAGTATATAGGAAATGACCATAGTTTTAAACTTTGAAATTTAACTTCATGCCATTCTTGCAGGATGATTGAAACTGGCTTGCATGTTATAAACTCTTTTCTTATTTGGATATAAGTACGTTGTGTTATTCTAGTAATGTAATTTGGTAAATGCTGATTCTTTTGACCAATGAACTGATTTCGATGACAATCTTGATATTGTCAGCAAATTTATACTTGTGCTCATCGTGGTATATATTTAATTCTTAACACAGCCATTAAGTTGGGTAACTTAGGCTTTCCTGATGCTCTGTTTTGTTCATGCAAAATTTTCCAGGGAGCTGTTAAAGTGATGGCAAAAGATCTTGTTAGAACAAGACATCAAATTGACAAGTTTTATAAGCTCAAATCGCAGCTCCAGGGTGTATCCCTCAGAATTCAAGTATGTGCACCGTGGTATTGTGGTAGCATATCATCATTATAAGATTACAGTTCTGAATGTGAACGCCTCACTTTGGAAACTGATTGACTTGCTATCATTAAATTCCTTCAACATTTTAATAAGAAATCATACCTGTGCTGAATGTGAATGCTAAAAGTTGGTTTCTAATGTATCAAAATTGTTCAGACTTTGAAATCAACACAAGCGATGGGTCAGGCGATGAAAGGTGTGACTAAGGCAATGGGACAGATGAACGGGCAGATGAACTTGCCATCGTTGCAGAAAATCTTAATGGAATTTGAGTATCAGAATGATAGGATGGAACTGATTACAGAGGTGATGGGAGACGCAATGGATGATGCTCTTGAAGGGGATGAGGAAGAAGAAGAAACAGAAGAACTAGTGAATCAGGTTCTTGATGAGATTGGTATCAACATCAACCAAGAGGTACCTTGTTTACCCTTCCACTTATTTTTTTCAGCAGTAAGTATATGAATTAGTCACTATAATGCTATCTAACAAGTTCTGATTTGATATGCAGCTTTTGAGTGCACCATCAACAGCTGTTACTGCCCCAGCTGCACACACTAAAGTGCCTCAAGTTGAAAATGCTGGGGATGATGCCGCCATAGATAGCGATTTACAGGCAAGGTTAGACAATTTAAGAAAAATGTAATCTTCATTCTGATCAAGGAGACTCCAGTTTTACTGGTAAAGCCGGAACTCATTTTTAACATGCAGTGTTATTTAAATTGCCTGTGTTCTGTCACTGTTGATTCACTTCTTTTTTGGTCTTGCTAGTTTTGTGAGTTATTCAAGCTTAATTTTGTAATACTTTGTCGAAACAATTTCTATGCATGCTGTAAAGTAGTACACTTTGCATAGATATATAGTAATTCTTTTTTTATATTTTGTTGCTCCAGTTCTTAGTAATCACAATAAATAAAAAAATATGATCTATCTCAAACATAAAGATCATTTGATTATGACATTAGTTGGTTGAGTTCTTAGCGATATTATCTTTTAAAATTCATTCACGTGTTGTATAAAGTTCTCAAGATATAAGTGGCCCATTTTAATAATAATTGTTCAAAGAAAGTAAGGAACTAACAAGATTTAATCTTGATATGAAAAAGAGAGAAAAAAGATGTGGAAGAAAATATATACAAATCTTAATAAATACCGATATTTGTAATTTAAAAAAATGAGTACCAAAAACTAATTCAGACAAATAAATTGTGAAGTAATAAGTGAAAGAAACCTAAGAAAAAGATAAAAAATGTATCCGATTTTTAAATAAGTACCAGTTAACTTAAAATAATATATTGTATGGTTAATCAGGAACATTGATTATGTTGTTCCACTCTTAAACTTTGAAGATAAATTATATACTCAAAACATCACTTAAAAATGTTATAACTCCATTATTTTATCTATTATATATACAAATAATAGGATCACTATTTTTTCAACTGATGGATCACTTACTGGTATACTAGGAATTCATTCATTCACCTACTCATACTTTTTCTTTTGCTTTATTCATTCTCCGTGGAAAGCACGATGTTCTTCTATAGTTTATATAAATTGTGAAGCAATAATTGAGATATTAATTTATTACTAACTAAATTTGGTGCTAGAAAAATGGTGCACTAATAGCATTCGTAATGCAAGTCATTTTATGAGAAGTCTTAATCATGGTTGTCATTGTCGTTCGCGATTCAAGGCTTTCTGCAACAGTAACCTGCTATTTGTTTTTCAATTATTCCTCTTTACGGATTTCTCTTACAAAAGGAATTTGCAAGAGCTGTTCTACTAGATTTTCAATAATATTTCATTGTAATATCATTTTTAATTATGTTAAACATTTTTTTCCTAACTAAAAGTTCTGAACAGACTCTACGTTATATATTTTAAAATTTTAAAAACAGAGGAAAATGCAATGTAATGAGTTTTAATTGTATACGAGAATGGTTGTGTTATAATACATGTTATATTTACTGATTTTAGTGTCTGTATGATTAATTAAAGAACAATATTGTATTATTTTATTTTAAAAGATTTGTCACTTTTGCATGACTCCATTATAACTATATGTGTTATTTCAAATCTTAAAATCTATAATTCTTTATAGATTATATTATGAAACATATTTATCTTGGTTTAAGGCATCCAATAAAAAAGAATTCTTTAATTTTTTTTTCTCTCATCCTTTCTTGATGGTAAATAGTGAGGAAATTCTTTTTTTTTTTTGTTAATATTGATTAAGTTGGTTACCATTAATTCATATGAGACTATTTAGGTTTGTTTGATAGATGAAGAAGACTCACTCTTGTCATTAAAATTTTAAGTTTTTCTATGATTATACAAGTTATAAGTGAGTATGAGATAAACATAAAAGTGAGTCTCAAATTATTCATATTAAATACATTATCCAACTTGTATAAAAGAAGGTTAATTTTAAGTTGAATTAGATTTAATTTAATGATATACAAAACTTAACCAAATCTAAATGGAGTGTATTAAGATAATATTCCAACTTTTTTTAAGTTTATATAATAAAATATTGTATTAAGATAATATGATGTTGAAAAGACATGTTTATAAAGTAACCCAAAACACAAATGAGTCCCAACAAATAATGGTCGCAAAGATCTTCATAAATTGCTATTTATCCTTATTTAGCATGTTAAACATATATTAGTATGTGATTCAAAATTCACACTTGACGTACGCTGTTCATACAATAAACGTATAAAGCTTGCAATACGAAAATAATAATAATTTATTGCACCGTGCAATTATAGAATTTCACACAATTTGGCTTTCTTTCTGATTTATGCAATGATTTAAAATTTAAATAACTTCCAAAAATCCCACAAACGCCAATGGTATCGTACCAATCAGAACCGTTGGCCAAAGCCAGGTAAACATGTGATGATTATAATTTAAACAAAGACCATTTTTAAAATCAGTTTGTGTATAATAAAGTGAATAAATTATTTATCAGTGAGCTTTAAACTAAACGGCAATGAGTTATTGGAAATTAAAAATTAGATACTATAGCTCACCCGTGTCACAGCGATAACGAATCAAAATCAAAATCTCCAAACCTATATTTTTTATTAGAAAAGATGTTGTTGGAAATGATGAAGCCTATCAGAGACAGCAAATTCTTGTTCCCACCAAGAGATATACTTCAAGATCCAAATCAAGCTATGCATAAATTTGGAAGTGTAGACTCTAAATCTGTATACTGTTATGATTATTATGTATGGTTTGAAGTGTATATGAATGAACAAATATAGAAAAAACCAAGAGTGAGGAGTAGTGAACCTCTTTTGTGACGTAACATCATGAACAAGCTTTAGCTGTGTGTGTCTGTTCCTTGTGGAGAAAGTTGTGAAGGAGTGAGTGGTCACAATTCCAGGTCCTACGAACCACCCCATAAACAATCTTCTAATTTACATTTCATTCTAAATCAATTCCACAAAACCCATTTAAAAATTTCATACTTTGATTTCATCGTCATTCCAAGAAATCTCCACTACCGGACTCCACCAATGCAGGACCAGAATTGTGATGCGACAAATGCACGACAGGTGTTCGACAAATTGGGCAGTCGAAGTGAGAGTAGAGCCACATGTCTATGCATGGAGCGTGGAAGCAGTGCTTGCACTGTGGCAGCTTCCGAACTTCTTCTCCTTCTTCAAAACCCGATAAGCAAACTGAGCATTCATCATCATAGCCCACAACTCCTTCTTTCTTGTACTTGAAACTTGAGACCAAGTTGAAGTTCCCTTCACAGTTCTCCATTCCACTTTCCATCACCACCTCCACCAACCCATTTGCCCCTTCAGCTTCTGATTGCACGTGGCGCCTCCTGCTTCTCCTGATCATGATGAAGTTGTACAGGGCTAATGCCATAGCTGCAACCCCCACCACCACAAGGCCATAGTATAACATGGTTGTGCTGGACTTATCCGAGGAAGAAGGTGATGGAGGGGGTGACAATATGAAGGGCCCTTGGAAATCTCCCATTTCTGGAACTTTGGAAACTGAGGAAATTAAGAGAAGAACAACAAGTTGGGGAGTGTGTTGTCGACAACTAGACATCAATCAGAGACAATCTCATCTGTTAGCTTGGAGGGCCTGGCTCACACAATTATAGATATTACTTTTTTTTGTCTGATTAAATTAATGTAAAGTTGTTAATCTAAATGCCGTGGTGGTTATGTAATGGTTGAAGAAGAGAAAATGATATTTTTTTTATTTCAAGATATCATAAAATATGTAGTAACCATGTTTATTGTATTGTGAATAGAGATATGTGAGAAGGAGCAGAATTGTAGATAAGTGTGGTGTCCCTCTTGAACCCTTTTCCCCGTTGCCTGCGGGTATGGTAATACTGTGTACTTAATACTTCATATATGAAACCCCTTTTGTATCCATTGAGAATGCACAATTGTATTTATTCACTCCTGAACTCGGCTACCCTTCTACTTCTTTCCTCCTTGTAATGTCTATTTCCAATAGTGACGTTTTGACTAACACATGCAAGAGCATTTTGTGGTCTTTCTTTCGTTTTTTAGCCCTTTCATCTTTTCGTTTTCAATGAAAAGTTAGAAGGGTCAGAGCATTGAGTTGCCAAAATGGCTTTTCTGATTCAAAAATTAATACGGTTTTCCATGTCAGAACATTATTTTGGACAAATAATAATGTTACAGTTTTGGTAAGTATCAAATGATGAATAGTTTCGGTATGGCCCTGTAACCCCAAAATCAACCTTCTTATCTCCAAAAGTTCTATAGATTGACTCCAAAGTCAATACAAATGTTCTGCATCTTTTCAATCATATTTTTGTTTGCATCAAGGCCAATTCCTTAGGTCGGTTGAGTGACAAATTAATTTAACCATCAAGACAACAATTTTTTTCCCGTCAATTGTTAAGTGTAGGTTTGATTTTTGTAAAGCAGTAAGTACATTATTCCTTAAATTCACCTGTCTCATGATTGAATTAAAACATTTTCAACATGCCTGCTATTTCGGTTATGCCAATTATTCTAAGATGGAAAACGACTGCTGCAATGAATTTTTCTGGCTACGACAAAAAACATGGGCCTAAGACAGAGACCACAAGGGGGAGAACTTTTTCTAATTACACTTCCTTTTCCTTTAATTTTTTTAAAAAACAATAAACCTGAACCCTATTTTTCACACTCCACTTTGGTTGTGATCTCAATCATTTTCTACCAATTTTTTGTACAAAGATACCTTTATTTCCGTTTCATTGTATCAAAATCTTGATTTCTATGCGTAAGATTGGAGTGCATTTCATTCTATTATCATTATTGTAAATATCTTTAGAAAAATTTCAACAAAACACTTTTATGAGAGTTCTGAAAAATAAGTTCTAGAACAGATCAAGAAAATACGTTTCAAAATTGTCTCGATGACTTTCTTTATTTTCTTAAAGGTAATAAGGTAATTTTAATACAAAAGAAGGAAAAAAAAAAAAAAGTGAATTTAGCCGAAAGGAGGAATGTAAACAGCAATAGTCCAATCGAAGTGCAATCCAACTTGGGCTAACCCAAAATTGAGCCCAAAAGTGGAACACGATCAAACAATTGTATTCTGCACCCCATGGTTTGAAGCTTTATCCTATGGAGATGGTGAAATATAAAAAGATAACCTTATCTATCCAACTCCAATGGAGAAGCTGCCACGTAAGCACCTTCTCCTTCTCTCACAGTTTTCAGAACCGTCCCTCTCAAAACACAACCATTTCACTTCATCACTTTTCAAACAAGTTTCACCGAGTAAGCAACTTGCAGGGGAAAGGAATGGCTTCAACTTCAGCACTTTCGATGTCTCTCCCACTAAATCACGCCACCCAGAAGAGGGTGGTGCCCACGTCCGAGGCATCGTTCAAGGCACCGTTAGCTCTGCGAGCTTCAAAGGGTGTGGCCGTGTCCAAACCCAATGGAAGGTTCGAGGTGAGGGCGTCCTTGAAAGAGAAAGTCGTGACGGGTTTGACTGCAGCTGCATTGACGGCTTCCATGGTGGTTCCGGATGTGGCTGAAGCCGCCGTAACGCCTTCTCTCAAGAATTTCTTGCTCAGCATCGCCGCTGGTGGAGTTGTGGCTGTAGCAATTGTCGGTGCCGTCATTGGTGTCTCCAACTTCGATCCCGTCAAGCGAAGCTGAGAACTTTTCTAGAGTTTCTCTTGTCACCCTATGTATCTGTGTTCTTCACTGTTGAATGCTCTCTCGTTTGTAATATGTGATTATCTCCCTTTGAGCAGAATCCAATTCTTACAATGTAATGAATCATTTTGACGTATCATAGAAACATCTTTATTACTTACATGTTTCTGATACGTAGTAACAACGTGTGGGAGTACAAGCAAGATGTGTCACTTTTTTATGTTTTTACTCCATAGTTTAAGTGCATGCGGGAGAAGGATTGAACTTTTTCTGAAAAATCCTACTAAAAGCTGTTTTTCACATGTATGAACTATAAAAACTATTCTTCTACAACTCTTTAACTTCTGGGGTTTGGGTAACCTTTCACAAAACCAATTTGATAGGAGTAAATGTGGAGAACTCGTGGAAGCTCCACACTTCATGCTTTGTTGTGGCAAAATTCACACCTTTCGATTGAGTATCCGTTCCATAATAACTCCATTTCTTCCTCGAGATGAATGTCACAGCGGGCAATAACATAACATCAAGTATGGAGTTATTGTCAACATTCACTATATCACTTGCAGGTCTAGAATAGAATTGTTGTCTAGGTATAGAACCATCTTGTCTTTGTAGTGTTCAACAGTTGATACCAAATCCAAAATAAGTTCCACTTCATTCTTCGAATGATTGAAGTTTTTCCATGCAGGTTTCAACTCACTTTTGGATACCAAGTAAACACTACCTACCTCAATTTCCTTAATTGCCATCGACATTGATAAGGATTCAATGCAGCTATTGGAGAATATGTTGGCTTGTGTACACTGGTGGTACTTGATAGAGTTGAACAACAGGCTCGAAATATTGTATGAGTTGGCAGATGAAAATAATTACCCTGCATGAGTTCTTCATATAGGCAATGTCGATGCTGACCACTACAAAAATCCTGTACAAGGAGCACAAGGTCTAATCCCACATCGATCAACGTAACCATTACAACTAGTTTGAGTACATAATTTAATTCTGTAAGAGAAGCCTATTTAATGAAGAAGCTTAAGCTATGTTCCTTCTGCACAAACTCAACATTCACAAAAACACTTTAGCACCCAACCCAACGTAATGGTTTTGTCGAGCTGTTGAAATTCTTTCTATCTTCTAAGCATGATGTCACTGACCTCTGTCTCCGAACTCGTTCTCTCGATTTATATTAAGACTTTAATATTTTTATTTACCGTAAGTGTAAAATTTTGCTGTTAAAAATTTCTATCAGTATGACTTGACATTAATGTGTCCTTTTCACCTAAAGTCAGAGAAAAAACAAAAAACTAATGTGTTGTTGATATGTCCTTGGAATTAGCTTAATATAATCATGAATTTCTATTATATATATCATTCTTTATCAATGAAAAACATTGACAACATTTTGTCAACTTTTACTCTTTTCACCCTGTCATTTTTTTGACCTTGCAATTCTTATCGTGTCATCTTGAGATAATTGCATTTTGGAGTTTATTGAGAAGATCAATGGATATCAGTAAACTTAAAACTTTACCAAAATGGTGCAAGTTTGGACACCTGAAAGTTGACTCTCCTTTAGTTTTTTTTTTTTTTTTTTTTTTGGCAATAACAAACAAAACCTTTAAATTTTCGACACTATTTATTGTTTATTAATTTTTAAATAAAGATTTTTTTTTTTTTT
>Ga0123340_1004845_pt1 | contig 12801 bp, 8 predicted proteins | sample SirMexnodulemix_FD_89961 | JGI IMG/M metagenome (GOLD analysis project Ga0123340, IMG submission 89961) | Root nodule microbial communities of legume samples collected from Mexico - Siratro Mexico nodule mix | ecosystem: Host-associated > Plants > Roots > Nodule | place: Mexico: Nepantla... | reverse complement strand
CTACATTGATATATCTTTATAAGATGATTTAACTACGGTGATATATAAAAGAATATTTATGACCTCAAACACAAATTAAAAGAACATATTTTTAGAGTATTTGAAGATTAAAATTTATGAAGTACAATTTTCTATCAATTTACTTGGTGTATTGAATTTCGGATTTGGTCAAAAGTGATAGGAAGGAATTTGTAAGAAGGAAAATAAGAACTAAATTGTATTAAAAAATAATTAATAAGAATATTTATATAAAGAATACGAACGAGCACATAGAAAAACTAATAATCACAGTAAATTTGATTAATCCCTTATTTTTTTTAAATATCTTTTCTTTTTCAACTCAAAAACTGTCAATTATAACTATTAGTTAAACACAAATTAAAGTTCGAGTTTCCTAGGAAAAATATTATTAAATGATGTCATTAAAAATTAAGACTTGAAATTTAGACTTTTAAAACTGCCGTAACTGTTGGCTTTAACTATTAAAATATTAATTAAACATTAGCCATTAAATTAATATTCTCATAAATGTCTCTTTAGTTAGCTCTCTCACCACACCTAACACCAAAAGGTAAATTAAGCACCAAACCGACTTTTAGTACCAATCTCACGATTACTCCAGAAGCACTTTTTTTGTTTCTCTCTCTACAATCCAAACACGGCATAAATTAAAAAACGGACATTTTTTTTTTCTTTCTTCAACTAAGTTGTTTGTTCCTTCTACAAAAGTACAAATTCTTTGCTTCATACATTGGTCTCTCTCTCTAAAGTTCAAAGTTCAAACAAAAGAAAACGCAATCTTTCTCTGTCTCTTTCTCTCTCCTCCGCAAAAACTTTCTCCGCAACACCAAAACGACAACACGCAACACACAAAACGACTAACCAACACCAAAACGCAAACACTCTCTCCTCAAAACGACAACCAGCAAAACAACACAGCCACCGTCCTCCACCGTCTTCTCTCACGTAAGGTATCTTCATCATTCACAAAATTAAAAAAAAAAACTTTTTTTTATTGTTATTATTATTTAAATGTTTTAAATTCCGATGAACCTTAACAGGGTCGATGGCAGAGTTTGGAAACAGCGCCAATACGACGTCGTCGAGATTCTCCTTCTTCAACCGCTCCATGACGACGCTTCGCAAGGAAAAGCCGCCGCGGAAGCCGCCGCAGCTGGACCGGTCGCTGACGAAGATAGCAGAATCGCCGCCGCGCGGCGGCGGGAGCGTGGTGAAGAGGCTCTGCAACTTCTTCGAGTCCGCGAAGTCTTCGTCTTCGGAGCAGCAACACCGCCACAACGAGCTGAAACCCTCGAAATCGCTGGAAGCATCGGACTTCTCCCTCGATTCGCCGGCGAAATCGATCGATTCCTCGCCGGAGATTCGGCTGCCGGGGACGGAGGATCGGATCGTGTTGTATTTCACGAGCTTGCGCGGGATTAGGAGGACCTACGAGGATTGCTACGCGGTGCGGATGATATTTCGGGGATTTAGGGTTTGGGTGGACGAGCGTGATATTTCGATGGACGCGAATTACAGAAAGGAGTTGATGAGCGTGTTGGGGAAGACGAAGGGGCACGTGGCGCTTCCTCAGGTGTTTATCAGGGGGCGGCACCTGGGGGGTGCTGACGTCATCAAGAACATGTGGGAGGTGGGGGAGCTTGGGAAGGTTCTGGAAGGGTTGCCGAGGACAAAGGGTGGGTTTGTGTGTGAGAGTTGTGGGGATGTGAGGTTTGCACCTTGTGGGAATTGCAGTGGGAGTAGGAAGGTGTTTGATGAAGATGAAGGGGTGTTGAAGAGGTGTTTGGAGTGTAATGAGAATGGCTTGATAAGGTGCCCTAATTGTTGTTCTACTTGAACTTTGGAAAAAAGAGAAAAGAACAAGTGAAATTTGAAACCTTGGTGTGTGTAGGTGTTGTTAGCATAAACCTAGATGCAGTTCTTTACTTGTTTCTGGTATTGTTATCGAATCAGGATTACAGTTTTACTTCCACAGTACAAGTTTGGATTTGGGGTTTGTCCATTTGAAGCTTCAATCTTAGGTTATTTGGCACTCTTATCCGATCAGAATTGGAGTTTCACGTGCATTGAAGAGTATTAGATCATAGTGAAACTCCAATTTTACGTGTTTTTGGTGGTGTTATCTGATGAGAATTGAAGTTTCATGAGTGGAATGATGAATTGCATGAAGGATGTGAAACTCAGATTTTGATTGGAGGGTGACATCAGAGCATTTGAGGAACTGTGTTTAGGTTTTGTGGTAGTAGTTGTTGTTGCATATATATAGGATGCTCAAGTTTAGGGTTGGTTTGTGATTTGAAGAAGGTGAAGGTGTTTGGAGGTAAAGGGTTTGGTTAAGGTTATGTGGTGATTCAAAGCACTCTTTGAATTTTTTTTTTTCTATGGGTGTTTTTTTTGGGTTGTGTTATGAGCTGATGGTTTCTTTGTTCAGCTCCTTGAACTGCATTTTGTTCAAGAGTGTGATTTTTTATCTTCCACACAGGAAAAAAATAATCAGATGTGTTTGTATGATGTCTGTTGTACTTCATTTACAGAGGAGTGTTTCTCATCGAAACAATGTAAATATTTAGTAATATCAAAGGGATTTGCAAATATTGACCATTAAAATCTGTTTTTGTTTCTGTATTATTGACACTTTCCATTTCTTAGTGCTGTGTTTCTTTTTGGTTTCTCATATATCTTGTGTTAAAAGACAATTTTCTGATGGCACTTAAGTTCTGCATTCTTGAATGCAACGTGTCAAAATGGTAAAATGCCATGTATCTGTGAGATGTGTTTTTGAGTGGGGACAGGGTTTCTCTTGGGGCAATTGAAATATATGCTCATGCAGGATCCTAAGGTTTAACAAAAAAATGGTCGTTGGTTTTATCATGATTTCTGGTTATTGTCATTCTTATTTTAGTTCTCAGACTTTGTGCCTGGTTTTTGTCATATCTCGATGTGTGGGGGCATATGACATGTGACAATGTGCTAATAATATTAAATATCTTTTGTGAACACAAGCCAGTTCCTGCTTGTTACCTTGAATGTGCTGTTGTTTTCCAATGTCTTAACCCTCTCTTAATCCTATATGCAATTTTAACTGGTGAAGAAACTGATGGGATGTGGACAAAGAATGTTCCTAAAGCTGAGGACATTTCTCTTTCTTTCAGAAAATCTTAGAATTGTTTTCTTTACAAAATTTTGGATTGGAATGTGCATCAACATGCTCTCAGTGGCCAATTACACAAACTAATTAGTTTGAAGACAAAAAGGCAAAGAAAGTAGGGAAAACACTATATTGATTAGACCAAAAGAGGATACTAGTTTTAAGGTAGTTTCTGAATTTTAACAAGTTGAAAAAAAAATTCTAAAAATGATTTCAGTTTCCACTTTCTTCCTTCATTTCATACTAGTGTTTGCATGGTATATAATTAAAATGAAATTCAGTGCTTGTTTAGACAGAATGTGTTTGAAATGAAAAATGAAAACTGTTTCAAGAACTCTTGTTATTTATATAAAATTAGGAACTAACTTATTATAACAAGAATCGAAGTGACCATTCTGCTTTATTGTTCTTTTCCATACCCATAAGAAGTTGAGAACAGGTAAGTCAGAGTAACTAATATTTGTGCCTTTGGTATATGCTAATGCAATGATGAATCTATTGTCCTTATCCATTTCCCCTCAGATTAACAATTATGATGGAATATATTGAGCACCCTCTTGATGTTTCTCCATGTATCATTGAAGGGTTTGTTTTGTTTTCCATGTTTGATGTTGTTGGTACAAGGCTGTTTTCCTATTTCCATTATCAAGAGGAAGGGTGTGCCAACTACTCCATAGATCATAAGTAGACTCAAGACCAAAATATAGTATTCTTATATAGTAATTAATAAATATTTATGAATATGTCTTTGATAAAATAATCTAGTTTGAGGTATGATTGTTCATAAAATCTGAGTATTTCTCTTGACAAAAATTCCAACTTTACTTTATCATGTATGGTGTGAGAGACTAGTCCTTTTCACTAGATTTAATTTCCATTGATAAATCTCAAATACTAGGTTGCTAACCTGTAAATTAATGTTAATATTCAACCAAGTCATGTTTCATATTCAACAATTGAATTTAATTTGCATTGATAAATCTTAAATACTAGGTTGCTAACCTATAAATTAATGTTAATATTCAATCAAGTCATAGTTCATATTCAACGATTGAATTGGGAACCTTCCCACATCACAATTTTGTTGGCTTTGTCTTCTTTTCAAGGCACCCTTTTGGTTTCCAATGAGAGTCCCTCCAATTGAATGTGATGCAAACTTTGGGTAACTTGGAAACTAGAGAAAGATTCATGGGATTGGATTCTAGTGTTTGTTTGCATTATTTTTGGGTTCAAAACTTGCATCTTTAACAAAGAGAAAAAAAAGGTATATAGTATTAGTACAAGACAAGGAAACAAAGTTAGACTATCCATTCTTGAAGACAAAGTGATGGAGAAAGGAAAAGAGTCTTTTGCTTTGGTTATTTAAAGAACTGCAAGCTTCAATGCACATTAATTTTTCATAATAAATCTGTGATGGTGCACCAAAAATTGTTTTGGTATAGGAAAGGTAAAACCTAAAACTTTATTATACATAATATCTAAACTCTCATTAGTAGGTTGAATTTAATGAGTTGCATTAAGAGTCAATTTGTGCAATTTTTTAAAATATTTGTAAAATAGAAAAATAGAAATAAGAATTAGTTTTTTATGAGTTAAAATTAGTCTAAGAACAATTTCTTTTATGTAATAGCAAAATAAATTATACTAATTTATGTGGTTGTCTCTTGAACTTGGTGCTTCTACTGTCCTTGTATCTTTGCCCAACTATTTTTTTTTTTAGTTGTTTCCTTGTATGCCTGCTCTTTCCGTTTGTTCTTTAATTCTCTATGATTTTTTTCCAACTAATTTATCATTCTAATTTTCTTAATTTATAGACATGTTCTCTTAGTTTTACAATTAATATCAGGTTTAAAATTTTGGGAAGAAATACTGTGACAGCAACATTTTGGTGACTGACAAGGATGTGTTGGTGGCTAGCAGAGATATTTTTTTTGTTCTTTGTTTAATTTTTTTTCTTTGTTTTTTATAAGTTGTACTTTGACATTTAGATTTGGGCTGTTGGCCCAATGTATTTTGCTTTTTTATTTCTATTTTTTTTTTCATGTTGGTGCATTCTATATTGGGCTTAGGATAGAAAAAAACTGTTGTTGGTATAATAATAAAAAATAGAACAAAATTGAATGTTGTAGCTTTCAAAATTAAATCAATCAAACAAAATTATTTAAGAAAAAGCTTCTAAGACTTGTTGAAGTGGAATAAACTTCTTCAAAAATAAAAAAGATAATTGCAACTTCCCTTTCAACGTATGTTTTGGGATTTTTACTAAGACTATGTCACTAGAACCTTTTCATTTCATTGACTTTAATTTAAATATGATTGACTTTATTATTTTACTAATATCTTTTCATTTCATTGAGTTTAATTTAAATATGATTGACTTTACTATTTTACTAATATGAGTGACTATGTCACTCTGCACATATGATATAATCATATGTGCACTACTAATATTAATATATTTGTAATTGAGTATGAAGAATTAAAAACTAGATGATAATTATCACACATAACAAGTACACTTTTACATGGAAAAATATAGTCATCAGACTTACGAGAAGAAGATAGTTTTATCTTAAAGCGATATTGCTTTCTTCATTATGGTCGTCTTTTTTATGGTCAGGTAAGAAGTTATAAAGTTTAGAAGTTGCTGAAAAAATAACGTTTTGAAGGAGATGAAGTAATTATTCTTTTGTTAATGACATCTTTATCCTTACATGATTTATAAAAATGAGTTTTTAAAGCTTTATATTTCCTAAAACATATTTTCAGAATGTATTAAGATACTTTTAAATTATACATTCTAAAAATATCATAGAAAAATATAATTCAAACATTATTTCCAAATATATTCTTAAATTAATTTTTAATTATTCTGAATTTGTGATTTCAGAATATTTTATATCATTACGGAATAAGCTTTCTCAACAGTTTAAAATAAAATACAATTTAATCAAAATTAATTTTAAATACAATTCAATATCACCACCTGGTAATAGTTTTCCCTTCAATCAAAACCAAGGATGTGGCAATATTGCAACTTTTGGAAGATGAATTTTTCTTTGAACAAAAGGGTTTATGATGATAATATAAATTTATTTGTGAAATATTCCAGAAGGATTGTAAGAAATTAGTTATAAATTACATACATTCTGGAATTTCGAAAATGTATAGTCCAGAAACATTTCCATATATTCTAGATAACATTTTCTTGAAAGAGAAAAAAATTTGAAATATTATTTTTTTTATTATACTATAATGGAAAAATAGTGTGCAAAGATAAACTATCTTCAGAAAATGAAAACTATTGTAGATTATTCATGATTCTTTGTACTTGTTATAATACTGCTGTGTTTTCCTAGTTACTGATATCCTTAATCAGTTGTCAATATAAGATGAAATCAGTTAAAATTTTTATCTTGCTAATTTTGGAAATATTATTGATCATAAAATGTTTGGTTACATGCATCAGAAGTTGTTGTTTGATAACAAAAACAAAAGCCTGAAGAGTTATAAATATTATCACGATAAAGCATGATTAGCAAATTAATGAAACTTGTTAAGATACTAATACACCAACAACAAAAGTCTTATCTCAGTAGGTGATGATGAATCAGACACATTGAACTCTGTAAAAAGATAGAAACTTCGATAGTGAAGTATTCCCATCATGTCATGGAACAATGTACAACACAAGGAGACAGTAGAATATACACACACATACAAATTCCTATGATTTGTGCTCTAAAACCAGGTTCAAGATGAGTTCTGATCCTTAACTTTTGTTCAGCTGTTGAGTAAGAGTAACACACTTTTATCCAGCTATTGAGTGAGAGGAACACACTCAAGTTCAAGCTCAAGTTCTCCTCTCTCAATATTCTGTAGTCTCACTGAGATCTCCTGTTTGATCTTGCCTTCATCAAGGGATATGATACCATCTCTGACAAGGGTGTTGTCCTTGCTTGCTACAAATTTACCAAGCTGCATGGACTCATTGATGTTCGATTTCTCATAGGCCTTTGCGGCTATAACTAGAGGTTGAATGTCTATTTCAGCCTCTCCCATAAAATCATCAGTTGAAAATGTATCCTTGTCATACACAAGCTGCACATAAAACACATCAGCATACAATATTGTCAGAAGTTCTTAAGAATTAGACTTTAATCCTAACTCAATCTTACAAAACACACCAGCATACAATATTATAGAGTTAGACTTTAAGCCTAACTCAATCTTATAAAACTGATTTATAAATTAAAGTTTGTACTCGTTTATACACTCTTAAAAAACTTTATCTCTAGTCGACCCCCCCTACTAAGACTCTCCAACTCGTGCACGGGACTATATATATTTAAGGATGTCCCGATAGGCCTAAAAACTTTGTTAAGATAGACTTTGATACTATCTTAAGAAGTTGACTTTAAACTTAATTCAACTTTACAAAACCGGTGAGGTTTGTCTTCTTTTATAAATTATTGAAAAGTCTTATTTCTAATCGATGTGAGATCTTCAATAGAAATAGAAATAAAACGACAATTTTTGATGCAAATGTAATGCATGGATGGTAACATGACATGACATCAAGACAAGTAGAATGCCTAGACATTAGTAGCACATTTTTGGGGAGAAAAGAAAGACATGCAAAATTTTGAAAGGTAAAACAGGAAGTGGTGTCATGGTATGCATGTTATTTAGTTTCCCTGATTTAAGAATGTTTAGAGAAAGAATGAAAGAAACCAGAAAATATTTAGCTACATTTTTCCTTTTAATTAGCCTAAAAAAATTTGAATAGGTTCATTCTTGGTAGGTGATATACAACAAATCATTTAAACTAGATGTAATAAAATAGTTCACTGCATAGTAATATAAGGTTCTTAATTATTAGTTTCAAGAATAGAATTATAAGGATGTCATTTTCATCTCACTTCTCCCCCTTTATTCCTCTTTTGATGAAATGAGAAAGAATGAACATTAGTGTTGCAGGAGTTAAACTGATCAGTTACTAAAATAAGTGTATCTGAAGTCTCAAAACATATTCTTCATTCATGAGATTGTTACTGTTTCACTAGTACAAGTATGATTATGGTAACCATTTATGATTAGCAGAAACTGAGAAAATAAATGAACTTACCACTTTTAGAGGAGGAATGTTCTCTGGAATTGAAAGCATTAGACTTTCATTCCAAACTGGATTCAAATTGTTCTTTATGACTCGTGTTTTTACTGACTGCAACAACAAACATAAAAAGTGTGTCACATTTTTTCTCCTTTCCATCTATATTTTAAACTATCTCAGAGATAAAGATGCTCACTTGGTGACCCAAAGAAAGGATGACATAAGGGTCACTAGTCATTACATCTCGAATGGCTAGGTGAGTGCCTCTAACCACATTAACCTTAATCAACCCAACAAATTCAACCATACCTGCCTATAACAGTAAAAGGGAGCAACAAGATTAAGTATTTAGAGAAAGAGAAGTTCCAACATTTCAGTAACTATCATTTATTCACAATAAGACATAGAAAAGTATGCTTCACATTCTAATAATGCTTTGATTCTCATCTGCTTCTTGATATGCCTATGAAGTTAAGAGCACACAAAGTTAATAGGTGTTAAAACCCAATGTTGCAGTTCCCAAAAACTTAATCTTGAATAGGACATGCTTACGGACATGAATATGTAAACATGTATAATCTACAAAATATAAGATACGGGGACACGGATCTATGTATTACATCATTATTAGTTATATAAATTGACAATCAAGATTTATATATTAAAAAATCATCTATGAACAAGGTTAGTCAAATATGACAAAAAGTAAACCTAATTCATTTATCTAAAATCTAAAAAGTGAAAAGAAACATATATAATCTAAATATTCTTGATTATATATAATATTTGTTTTTTGTTCTCTATAATAAGTTTATGAGTTTATAAAAATTATTATATTAGTTTCTTTTAACATTGTGTTGAAACCGTGTTAGAATTGTCAGATACCTAAAAAAATATCTTTTGAATTGGACACTTCACCAATATGTGTCGTATGTATGTCAGTATTCGATACGTGTCGGACACGGGACACACCACTTAAAAAGGAGTGTCTGAGCTTCATTGACTAACAAACATAATTTTGGGGAAATAAAGTGTGTTTTCATAACATTTTCTCTCTCAAATACACTAATAATACAAACATATCTAGATTCGTCTTTTCAGCAAAGCATTTTGTTATGCCATTTGTCTTTGTTCTTCCTTTCATACTCACGAAACTTGTATTATTAATAATCAAAAGGCAAAGACCGTGCTGGATTTATAAATGTTTTCCAGAATATAGAGCATGAAAGTCACCCCTCCCACCTTTTAACTAGAAATAGAGAATAGGGGAGCGTGGAGCAACATGAAAATTTAGTATATAGCACACTTTGTTGCATCAACTGGCTCCAAAAATAGTTTTTTTATGTTCTTTTAAGAGATGGCTGATAGAACAAGCATTAATCAAAGGAAAGATTACCAATGAGGTGCTTTTCTTTGCTTTGTGCTCAGAATCTTTTCTTCCCCAACTATTTCGGAATGCATTCCCAATACGAGTTTTGCTTGGATGTTTTTCAGATGGTTTTTTGTCCATAAAAGAATGATAGTATGAAGAACTGCACTGAGCAAGTGATATACTTCTTCCTTGAGATGGGACAATGGGGCCTGCCATATGGTCATCACACATGAACTGTTGCAGCTCATATTTTCTCCTGAAAAACAAAATCAAATAGCACATTTCTGAATAAGAATGGTGTAATGTGATTCCTAACAAAATAAAGAAAAAGAAATCTTTAGCTTCTTTTAGTTACCGAATAAATTCAGAGCGCTCTTCAATGGAAGAATGTGGTTTTGGTTTTCTCATGTTACTTGGGAGGCAAGCCTCATACTTCTTGTTTAATAGTGTATTTCCTCCTAATTTTGCTAATGCATCAACTTGTTCATCTGTCCATTCATCTAGCTTCAATGATAGAACCTATAATAGCTTCAAATCATGTTAGAATTTCATTTTGCAGTGTGAATATGCAATTTTAACATAATTATGTTAACTCTAGTTTCAAAATATTTTCTGCTATATTATGGTTCATTGTGAATCTCAACCTCATAAAGATAGATGAATATGATATGACTGTTACTAAGAAGGTTGTTAGAAACATACCTTTGATATGTGGACTCCTAGACTTCTGTGTATGCCAGAACACTTGATGCAAATAAATACTCCAAGACTTGAAGATCTGATGTTTGACAAATTCATCACACAAAACATGTATGAATAATGTCATGAGCTAATAATTTTATGATATGACCAACTTTTCACTGGACTCTGAATACAACATTGCATATCTTCAAAAATTCTTGATCAATTAGTGCACAAATTGTCTAAGCTTATAAGCTCCAAATCATTTGGTACATATATTTTAATCTTTTGAGTTAATTCATTTGAAATAATTCTGTAAATCCACCATATGTCTGACTGGTGCACAATGACACTGAAGCAACACTAAGTTCAAGATCAATGACAATGTGATATAAAAAAGAGAGATAAAAAATCAAGGAGACTTATGAAAAATCAGGCAAATACTTACACCCATTTTGGCTCTGGAGTTCCACAATCAGCACAGAACTTGTTCCCAGCATGATGCATCAGATTTGTTAGCCTTCTCTGGGGACCTAGTAATTGGTAAATTATAATGAAGAGGAATAAGATATAAGCTGAACTAATCAAGTGAAGAGGCATAAGGGGTTAAGTTTCATTTCAAGAGGATAATAATTTAAGTTGAACCCTGCAGATAGGGACAAACTATTTACAATTGCTGCACATATAAATCACAACAGAAACAGAAACAGATTTGACATGGTACAAATCACAACAGCTTAAGTATCTACCATATCCTCAGAAAATCAGAATAAGTAAACATATGATTCTGCCAATAATTTTCCCAGCAACAGAAACAATCTCCTCAAATAATCTACAAATAACTCAATATGATCATTTTCAAATTCCTTTGAGGAAAGACTTTGCATTGGGAAAGAGAAAATTGAACCAAATGATTCAAAGGTATTGATAAATATATTCTTCTTGTGTGCAAAATCAATCATTCTATTATTGTGTTTCTCTGGGGGAGGAGGAAAAAAGGGATTAAAACTTCTTACATATTACTTCTTTTGTATCAGAATTTTCATGCTGCATAGACATATCTGGCTTCCAATATTTGAAACCCAAAGGAAAATGTGGTGTTACAATCTGTCACCAGCCATATGTAGTTTCTACTCTGCATGCAAATACATGGCATTGCACATGTTAAATCTGATCAAAATGAATAAATATAAATGGTGGCCAAGAGATTGCAAATTGCAATGACATAGCCATTGAGGGAATAGAAAGAAACAAATTTTGAATATAAATTCTTACATATATCAGAATGTGTCTTTCTGCTATTAAATTTTGAGCCTTAAGAAGAAGGGGCAATGACAATTCCTGCATGGCAACAAACCAAAATGGTTTCAAAAACAAAAGGCTAAATCAAACTTATATCTCACATTCAATTGATGGGGTTGTGCATGATTGAAATAACATACCCTGGAGTCTGAAAATATTCAAAAGGGTCTTTGAGAAAATTGGTGTTTGACGACAATTGAAGGTGAAAGCTTGAAACTTTGAGAAATGTGCATTGAAAGGAAAAGAAATAAACCTGAAAACTCAATTGACAAGCCAAATGTGATGGTTTTTGGGGTTGCAACAGATCAGAATTATGTTCCTTTTCTAACAAACTTTATTATTCTTAACAAATATGTAAATTCTTTAGGCATAACATGTCAACGTGGAATTTGCTATAGATATTCGACAATGAAGCTTCTTCTTTTTTACTTTTATTTTTTCTATGAATTAAAATATAATTAACATTTTTCACACTGCATCTTGACATGTATAATATTGCAAGATAAAGAATAAAAAAAAAACTTTCATGCCATAACTTAGATAAATAATAATAAGAATAATAATAATAATTTATAACCATTCCATGTTTTTTATAAACATTTCGTATTTTTAATTTATCTTTAATTATATTTTAAAATTACAAAAAAACTAAAAGAAAAAATATATAAATTACTCATCTACTTAATATTTTCTGTATTTGATATTTGTAACATTTATATATTGTTACTACAATATTGTTTTTATTGTGATGTATTTCAGTAGTAATCTTTAAAGTAATTATGTTGAATGATACTTTTACTTCTGAAAAATCTCTGTTTTTCGTAATAATAAATGTTTCTTAGTAGAAAGTGTTTGGAGCTTTTATTTGACGTTCAAGTAAATTTCTAATGGATAAACGGATTTTGAGATTAAAAAGATGATACATTATCATCATATAGCAAAAGAAAAAATAAAATTAAACATTGAAACTTAACCATATACAAGTGATAAAGAAAACATGCATGGATATGGTGAACTAATACCAAATTCTTGAGAATATCACTATATTTAGTTCCTTCTCCTTGGAAAATTTTCATTAATAAAACCCAGTTAGGACAATTATTCTTAATTGGAAGAGATTAATACATTAGTTCATGAAGTAAAGGAAACTGAAAAAAAAAAAAT
>Ga0123340_1004844_pt1 | contig 12803 bp, 8 predicted proteins | sample SirMexnodulemix_FD_89961 | JGI IMG/M metagenome (GOLD analysis project Ga0123340, IMG submission 89961) | Root nodule microbial communities of legume samples collected from Mexico - Siratro Mexico nodule mix | ecosystem: Host-associated > Plants > Roots > Nodule | place: Mexico: Nepantla... | reverse complement strand
TATATAAATAGATATTTTATTTAGTTTCTAAATTTGATGTATTTATTTTACCCTTCAAAAATAATAATATTATAATTATTATCTTTTAAAATGATTGTTACATCCTTATAAATTATCACATATTTTTTTATTTTAAAAAAATAATTATACACTTTATTTTCTTTATTATCATCTTTAATTTTTCTTTAAATTAATTCACTACAGACAATATTTAACTTAAATATAGGTATAATCTATAATATAAGAATATATAATACTTAAGAATATATAATACTTTGACAAATTTTTATTTAAAAATAAATAGAAAAAAAAAAAGGAATAGAGAAGACCATGGAACGATGCGTTTTAAGGGTAAACTTCTGAAGATTCAAGAAGCTGAGAAGGGGTTAATATTGTGTGACTTGTTTATTTCTTTGGGTATCTTCGTTATCCTCTTTTTCTCTTTCTCTGTCCAACATTATTTCTTAGGGTTTTCACTGTTGCACTCAGCTTTCAGCGCCGCGCTCATACATATCACTTTCCTTCACTTCTTCTTCAAGGTACGTTGTAATTCTCTTTACCTTTTCTTCTATCGATCGGGTTTTCTACTTTTCTCGCTTGTAACACTTGTTTGTGCCATTCATAATACTTCTTCCGTTCCTACGACATTCAATTGAATTGTAGGGATTTATTTGTGGGAAAATTGGAAGGTGTTGTTCTTCTTTCTAGCTTTTACTCAATTAAAGCTTTTGTCAATTAATCGTGGTTTAAAATTCAGTTCCATCCATCCTCTGTTGTTGGGTTTCACCGTGTAATTGATTGATTCAACACTTGATGTGGTATTGTGCTTTCTGTCTAACCAGACAGTTGTTGTTGTTGTTGCTGTTGCTGTGCTGGTAGATTGGATTAAGATTAGATTAGATTAGATTAGATGTGTGTTGTTTATTTGTTGTGTGGTTTGTTTGGTTGCCTATTGATTAAGGGTTTGTGACGTTTCATGAACTGTTTCAGTTTCAGGTGTTTTTGTTAAATTTATGGTTAATGGTACTGGTTGGGAATGTCCAACAATCTGGTTTCAGAGCCCATGGCCAGCATGCAAATGGCTGGATTGGAGCCGCTTATGAACAAGATTGATTCGTCAGGGAGACAGATGGAAATCGGGATTCTGGGTCCCGTGTCCAGTGATATTGTGTCACAGCCTATGCGAAACTCAAATGAACATGCTGGGTTATTGAGAGCTATGCCTGGTGAATCTAGGTCTCAGGGCATGCCCCTTTCTAGCATGCAGAGTGGGCGAGTAGAAGCACAAGCAATCAATCCAGAAAGGCATCAAATTATTTCCCCTAGACACTCCATGCAAATGGGGAGGCTTCCAAATAGCGCAGGGCCTCAGCAGCAGCAACAGCCAACAACTCCCAAGCGCAAGGCGCCACCGGAACTGCCATCCAGTAGTTCCTTTAACAAGCGGGTTGCACAAATGGGAAATAGGCCCTGGCTGCAGCAAGTACCTAATGCATCAAATAAAGGTTCTCCACAGATGCAATCCCTGTCAAATGCCTCCAGAACACAGCATTCTGCAGCTTCTGGTAAGAGAAAAACACAGTTGGATAGCACTTCAAGTAAAGCTGGGACACCTCGGTCTGTGAATTCTAAAAGTCAGAATACTCAGATAAAGCAGTCCTCCAAGGTTCAAACCGAATCATCTGAAAGTGTTAGGTCCAAGATGAGAGGGTCATTAGCTGCTGCTCTGGCCTTGGTTTCTCAGCAAGGTAAACCTCAGATCCCAAACAATAATAAACCAATTGATGATGCTACTAATACTCAAGGTAAAATAGAGAATAACTCTCAGTATTCTGGACCAATACCTACATCCATCAATGCTCCACTGGAGCAAACTATTCCTCAATCAGTTAATGCCTCTTTTGTTGAGGCTGATTCAGTTGTCCGGGTGGAGAGAGAGCACATGCAGAGTACATCATTCAAAGAAGATTTTCCAGAAAAATACAAGGACTATGAAGGATCCACAAATGCATCAAACAATGAAAGCATACTGACTTCCATGCAAGTCTTGAACTGTGATAAGCAAGATTTCCAGTCATGTTACACTTTGACTACTGATGATGTTCCATTTAGTGACAGTTTCTTTATGAAAGATGATCTTTTGCAGGGAAATGGTCTTTCCTGGGTATTATCTGATATGGTGGACGTGGGAAATCAAAGGGAAAGTCAAACTAATATAACGCAGAGATCAGAACCTGAGGAAACTGGTGGAAGTTGTAGGGAGGAGGCCCCTTTACCTGAACTTTTGGCATCAAAAATAGAAGCGGAACTCTTCAAACTGTTTGGAGGTGTGAATAAGAAGTACAAAGAGAAAGGGAGGTCCCTGTTATTTAATTTAAAAGATCGCAATAACCCTGAACTTAGAGAAAGGGTTATGTTTGGTCAAATTCCTCCTGAGCAATTATGTTCCATGACTGCAGAGGAACTTGCTTCAAAAGAGCTCTCTCAGTGGCGTATAGCCAAGGCTGAGGAGCTTGCTCAAATGGTGGTTTTACCTGATTCAGATGTTGATATTAGACGTTTGGTCAAGAAGACTCATAAAGGTGAATTCCAAGTGGAAGTTGAACATGAAGACAATGTATCCGTGGAGGAGGTTTCAGGTGGCACAACTTCAGTGGCTAGAAGCCAAACAGCAATAAAGGATGTGGAAGGCACTTCTTCAAAGCCTGATGTGAACATTGATGCCGAGAAACGCAATTTACAGAAGGATGATACATTTTCCATTACCATTTCGTCCAACGAAGGGACTGATCCCATGCAGGGGCTTATGACTGATGATGCATTGAAGGACCCTGATTTTCTTCCGCCAATTGTCTCTCTTGATGAATTCATGGAATCTCTTCATTCTGAGCCACCATTTGAGAATTTACCTCTAGAATCTGGGAAAGTAACACCTGCTTTAGACAAGGATGATTCTGGGGTTGGATCTAGATCAAAATCTTCTGATTTAACTTCAAATGAGCAAGCTGTTGTCACTCCTGACAAGTTTCAAAGCACATCTGCTAATTCAGATGCCGAAAAGGAGAAAAAGGCTGATGCTGAATCTGAGACCAGCGCGAGTCAAGCTGACATGAAGTCAACTGATGGTCGTACCAAGGAAAGGTCAATTGATGATGTGAAGCCTGCATCCAGCGATACTGAGTTCAAAGGCAATCAGTTTCATGCGGAAGGGAGATACGGTAATGATAATAGGTATTTGAAGGATGCAGTGCCCACTAAGGGTGAATGCCTCTGGGAGGGAATGCTTCAACCAAATATATCTACCACTCTGTCCGTCGTAAGCTTCTATAAGAGGTAGTGTACTAATGTTTTGAGTATATCTTTAGGATAAGTTGTTACTTAGCTGTGAAATTTAATGCATGGATGATATGGGTTTTTGATTGTTCCATTTTTTTCATCTGAGATAGTGAAGATCATGAATTGGATAGTGTCATTCTTTTCATCTAGCATATGAAGCAAATTAAATTAAACTGTGTAGTAAAGAGGTGAAAGATTAATGATGGACCCATTTGAGGTTTATCTTTCAGAGGACACTTCTTTAATTAAATTTATAATAATTGCATTTTTATATTAATAAAACAAAAATTCAAAGAATTTTTCTTAGTGCTTTTAGCCTTTTCTCAGAAGTTAAGGTTCACAGTTTTTTATTTTTTTGAAAAAATATCGAAACATGAAATTAATTTTTCTAAGGTTAAACAAATAGGCCATTGATAAGGAAGATGTTAATCTGTCCATATATATAATGGTCCCTTATGGACTGGGCTGGCCATTTTGCGAGTTTTGACTTCGGATTTAATTATTTGAACAAGCATGCCAGTTCCTCTCCCATGTATATCTTGTTTCCCAGTTGATATTGCAAATTGGAACCATCTATACCTTCGTCATCCACTTTTGCTTCCATTGTTTCCAATTTCATTTGGCAGTAATGATTACATTATTTGTTAAGCCTAGGTTTGCATTAGAAGTTTTGTACTTTACATAATGTGGTTTGTTGTTGTCACTGGAGCAGAAAATTTATATTCAAATTTAGCTCAAGGTCAATTGTGCCATATAAGTTAGTCTTGTTTGTATATATTTATGAAAACAAGTCTTGTAGTTTCTCATGTCTCGAGGCCATTACACATGCAATGAATAAACAAGTCTATAAATACACAGTAATCCTAAACACAATTAATTTAAATATACAGTTGAAATACATCCTAATAAGATGTGATTGTGATAATGAAATTATGACAAGATAAATTGAAATAGTAATTTAACATATTTCTCCAAGTATGAATTCTCTGGAAAATTTATAATTAAAATTGTTCAAGTGTATATAAGTTTGGTTTTGTTGTTTTTTAAATTTAGATTTGAAGCTCAATCGTTTCCAAGAAGATAAATTGGTTTTTGGTTTAATAAATTTTTAGTTTGTTTGCTTAGTTTTTGGTTTGTATTACTTCCGTTTCTGAACAACCCTTTTGATAACTGGGCTATATTATCTTTAGTGTTGGATGTGGTTTGGGTGGTGGACTACTTGTCACTATTTATATTGGAAAATATAGTTTTGAACTTTATTTGTGCTGTTCAAAGAGAATTAATACTTATTTTTAGTTGTTTTTACTGATCTTGCATTATAATTCTTTGTGAAGTGGCGAGAAAACTGCTGCTAAAGACTGGCCTGGGTTTCTCGAGATCAAGGGAAGGGTGCGACTAGATGCATTCGAGAAATTTCTTCAAGATCTTCGATTGTCTAGGAGTCGTGCAATCATGGTATCACAAGTTTCCTTTTGTTGTGCTAGGGCTTTGTTTGAATATTGTCTGTTAATCTCACCACCATTTATACAGAAAGAAATGATTAAAAATGTGGGAAATATGTTGCAGTTTGATGCTACTTTATTTTCAACCACTTGTTTAATTTAAAGTATTGAGGTATACAATTATTCTGCTTCTTTTCCCTTGCCGATGGGATAAAGGGGGCAGTGAAGTGGTGGGGGATTGTGCATGAGAAATTTATTGGTGGGGGACTGGCAGGTTGAAGTTTTCTTTGCAGTGAAGTAATGAAACCATAAAAATGTGTTGTTACGGTGATAGAAATTGAATACGATGTGTTGTGTAGCTTTGAAAATTGTCTCTGTTGGAATATATTACGAGATTGAATTGGTTTTGGTAAATATAATACGATTTCTGGTGGCTGGAACTTAGTTTCTCATCCTACGAAAATTTAAATATAAGTAATATTTTGACACAATGAAAAATGGGGGTGAAGAAATGAAGAAAGAATTCTGTATTAAAACTAATGCGAAAAGTCTTCCAAAAATTCTTTTATTTTTAGTGGAAGATCAAACTTACTGTGATTCGATGAGATTCGATGAGATGCTCGGGACCATAAAGATTTCGTAACATCTAATAAATGTACACCAGCGTGGGTAACTGATTTGAATACCTGAATGACTGAGTTAGATCACTTTCAGTTTGATGTTTTACTTTTTCTGAAGGAAATCTGTGTAACTAATGAGAAAGTTTGATGTTTTACTTTTTCTGAAGGAAATCTGTGTAACTAATGAGAAACTTTGTCGCGTCACTTTCTTTCTGAGCTGAGTAAAATTAAAAAGTTTTTTTACTATTGCAGGTTTCACATTTCCTTTCCAAAGAGTTGGACGAGCGATCGACTCTCCGTGAGGTAATGATAGTTATGTTAGTTTGGTTCTCATATCTACGTAGACTTCGATTTGTTTTTTTATATAAGAGACAATACCTTTGCTTACAGGTGGCTGACTCGTATATCTCGGACGAGAGAGTAGGATTTGGCGAGCCTGTGCACGGAGTAGAACTTTACTTTTGCCCACCTCATAAGAAAACAGTTGAAATGCTCAGCAACATACTTCCAAAGGAACAAATTGAGGCAGTTAATTCTATTGATAATGGTCTAATTGGTATTATTGTATGGAGAAAAACTAATTTAACTTCGTCTATATCACCCACCACTGCTACACACCACAAACATAGCTCTAAAAGACAACAATACTTCAGTAGGAGACAGCAAGATATAAATGTGAATGCCAATTCCACCCATAAAGCAGTACCCCATACGGACTTTAAGGCCATTGAGAATGATGACGATGATGATGATGTTCCTCCTGGATTTGGGCCACCGGCTGCCCGAGTCGAGGATGATCTGCCGGAGTTTAATTTCTCCAGCAGTTCGATTCCACCACACTTGGCCCAAAAACCAAAGGAACCACCAAATATGGTTACATTACACTCAGTTAACCCTGCCCCACCACCAGCACGCCCTGTAGAACAAATGAGGGAACTTGTATACAAATATGGGCAAAACAAACCAAGTACACCTTCAGTAAACTGGCAGGATAAATTTGGGGGGACAATTCAACCCTGGAACGATGATGATGATGACATACCTGAATGGCAGCCCCAAACCTCCCAGAATCAGTTTCCTCCGCAACAGACAATGCACAACTTTGCTCTTCGACCACATATTTTGAATCAATCATTTCCGGGTTCACAACAACAGCCTATGACACCACAATATCTGCAACCCCCGATGAATGTGACTCACAGCCAAAGAAATTTTGACCCTCAATGGGTTCCTTCTCCCCAGGGTAGCAACCTACCGCCAAGAGGTGGACCGCCCTACGGAGCGCCTGCACAAGGCACTACCTGGCCTCAAAATGTGTCTAGAAGTAGGGGATATTAGTGTCTTTTGCTATAAACTTCACTCTTCTTTTAATTTTTTTATGGCTTTTGTATCTGTAGAATGTAAGCTTATTGTAAGGTGTCGAGCTATTTTTTTTAGCATCAATACCTCGTAGATTAAACAAATGACCTCCTTTTTTCTCCTGTTTTTGTTTGCCTGACAGTAGATGTTCCGCTGAATAATTGCGCTGAGGGACAAAACAATTTTACATGCTTTAGTTTTTACGTTACTTCTAAATTTTCATGGCGTTTTCGCTACTTTGGCTGCTTTATACGTGGAGAAACGTGCAGACTATCGATCCAATCCCTGCTGGCTTGAGCAAATATGCAGGGTGAGTCTGATTTGTCTTTTGCACACACCATTGAATCCTCAAGTGTAAATGAGAGAAATTGTAGGATAGTCATTGAACGTGGTTTTGAACAGAAATGCAAAAATGCACGTAGTCTGTGTATTACTCGTAGTTGCTATCATGCTTGATCTTAGGGATATTTGCATAAATTTGATTTAAAAAATGTTTTTATAAAAGTCATGGTATCTCTGATGTAAAATAATCATCCGATTTATACATCAATTTACGTTTACGTTTTAAAAGTATAAGAGAAAGGTATACTCGGGTTCTAAAGTAACATTTTAAAAGTATAAGAGAAAGTTATACATGGGTTCTAAAGTAACGGAAAGTAGTTCGTATATCCTTTCGTTTATATTGTTTGGTACGATTCAGTATTACTCTCTAAGTAAACATTTTAACCTAGGTAAAAGAATCATGATTTAAGCATCTGAATCCACCCTCACGTGGCCTGATTCGATTCCAGAGATAAACAAATCTTAAGTTTTCATGTTATGTGAAATTTAGAACCTATATGATATTTACATCTTTAGCACAGAAGTACAACAACAGAAGGACCCACGTGTTACACCCCCTGCCCCTCCCCCAAAAAACAGTAAAACAGTGGACAATTATAACAAATCATGTAGAAAAACAGACAAATGATAAGAAAAACAAAGAGCTTTCTAGGCGAATATGAGAAACCTTGAAGAACAGGTGAAAAGATGGATAGATGACTACACTTTCAAATGCCCTCAATTCAAAAGATTTGAATAGAAGCATGATCAACTTGTGAGTGCTCGCTTGAGTCCTGCTCGTTGCTCTGGGGTCAAATTTGTTGGAAAACTGACATCAAATTTGATCCTCAAATCACCCCTATGACCAGGCTCCTTTGTTATTGGCATCCCTTCTTTTGCAACGCTCATCTCGTAACCCGGACTCACAATGTCACTCACTGGAACACTCAAAGTACGTCCATCAAGTGTGGTGAGGTTTATTGTGGTTCCTCCAATGGCCTCAGCCAATGACACCCTTTTGTTCACAATAAGGTCATTCCCGTCTCTCTTGAACACATCATGAGGCTTCTCATCAATCACAAACACAAGGTCTGCTGCCAGCTGATTTGGTTGTTGATTCCCTTTCTCAGGAAACGTTATCTTTGTCCCTTTCTTCCAACCCGGCTTCACATCAATGGTTAATATCTCTGTTTCCGGAACTGTCCATCTGCAATTTTAGACATCATAACCTTAGAAGACTTCACAATGTTTCTGACAATACAATCACAGTCATTAAATCATACACATAGAGTGTCCTGAATATAATTTCTCTAACATCTATCTATCTAAGAATGATTTCTCAAAATCAACCCCAGTTTAAGTTAAGATGATTATACTTACCCGTTAGCATCCACGGTCTTCCTTGAGATCTTCATTTTCCTTGTAGATCCAGAGTACAATTCCTCCAAGGAGCAAGGCAGTTTGGATTCCACAGGTAGTGGTTTCTTTGGCATATTCCCCCTTCCAGTACTATATGATCGAAAATGATTATCATTTGCACCGAATCCACCAAATGTTGTCGTCCCTCCATCAGAGGGGAATCTCTTGGACTTGCCTGGCCCAGATGATCCAAATCCAAAAGGGCTACTTCCAAAGAATTCTGCAAAAATATCCTCTGCATTTCTGGGGTTGAACCCATTTGATGGTTCATCAGGTGGCCTATCTTTCAACCCCTCCTCTCCGTACTGATCATAAACCACCCTTTTCTTAGGGTCACTCAGCACCTGAATTCACCAAAGTCAGCCCTATCTATAGTACGAGGAAAAACTTGCATCAAATTGATAAGGATTTACTTCTGAATTATATTCCAGCACTATGCAAAAACAATGAGATTATGATAAAATGACTCATCTCAAGTAATATTGATAAAAAAAACTGACAATTGAGTGCCATAAAGCTCCCAATTCAATAGAAAGAGTTCACATATAATCATGCAACTTATGACCACACTTTGATGCAGAATCCACACAGAACAACCCTCAATGACCCTAAAACTTTGTCATCAACTTAATTCCTCTACAATGAATTTAAAATCACCAGTTTGCCTTTCACAATCCTATTGACATTACTAGCATTTTAAAAAAAATGGAATAAATTGTGTTAATTATTTTCTTTCTCTCTTTTTTCCTCCCTATTCTCACCAACCAAATTATTTCAGGTGTTATTAAATTGTAATGACTAAAAGCTGACAAAAAAAAAACACATGAAAGGTTTTCTTGCCTCGTAAGCCTCAGAGATCTGTTTGAAATTGGCTTCAGCTTCTTTTTTGTTGGTGGGGTTCTTATCAGGGTGCCATTTCATGGCCAACTTTCTGTATGCTTTCTTCAAATCATCCTCCGTGGCATTTCTGTTAACCTTCAATACATCATAGTAATCCACACCCATGTTTTCTTTTTTCCTAAAAACTTGAATATCTTGCTATTATGGCAACAAATACAAAATTTCAAAATACAAAACCTTCAAATTAAGACTCTTTTCACAGACACCCGATTACGAAATACAACCCTTCATCCACCAAAGTTTAAAACTTCCTTGGAGGGTTCATTTGAATATGCGAGGTGACATGAAAAGAGAACAAAAATTGTTCTATCAAAGCAAATGACACAATTCAAAAATCTAGAAATTGATGTGTCGGTTTGCGACATGGGAAAATTTCGGATGAGTTCGACGGTTGGAAGTGCACGCGTATTCTTTCTTTTCTCTTCAACGGAAAATTTTGGATCATTGAATACGATGATAATCGAGACCGAAAGCCACGGCAAAAATAAACTCTAGACAGCTCAATTTGAATAAATTCTTCAGGTTTTCTCAACAGCTCAATTTTCTTAAATTCTAAATAAACCTCATCCATTTTAAAAGTTTTAGTGTTATTTACTTAATGTTTGTTTGATGGTATAAATTTTTTATTATATTGTATAAATTTTTTATTATATTGAAGAATGTTTATTTAATCTTTAAAATTGAAAAATAAGGAAATAGAAGAATGTAGAGAAAATAAATAATTGTATGAACAATTTTATTTAGAAATATAAAATAGCCACCCTTCCTAATAGGAGTATAAACATATTTTGTAGTCACTAAACAAACATTAAAAAATATTCTTAATTTTACATTCATCAAAAAAAAAAATTAACATGAAAAAATTATTATACCAAGAGTATGATTGGGATAAATTCTTTTAAGACATTTAATTTTCGATCTATCTATCTATATATATTTACATTAATCAAAATAAAAAAATAACATGAAACAAAAATCCCATAATATAAATTTCTAGATTAGTTCTTGTAAACAAAACCTGGCGGTTACAAAATAGTTTGATATTTATAAACGGCTGTTTGCAATTTCACATATGAAAGACTAATTGAAATATTTTAGTAAACAATATTTTACAAAAACTCTGACTATCTACTCCAACTAGAATTTAAACACTTTCATTGAAAAAAAAATCTTATTCTAATCCCAACAGCATTAAGTTTAATTAACAAAATATTAAATAAAAAAGATAAATAAATTTAATGTCTTGAAAATATAAAAGCCATTAAATGCCCATGAAAAGAAAAATTTAATAAAAGTTGAGATTTATCCGCCCTCACCCCAAAAAATAGAGATAAAATATAGAAGGAAAACTCAAATTCCCATGACAAAGAAAAATCCCCGGAAAAGAGGAGACTATATTTAGTGTCAAAATTTACCTGTTATGGAAGATGGTAATAAAATACAAAATTAGAAGAATTAGTAAGAAAATGTTGTTAAAAAATGAAGTCATTCTTATTTTACCCCGATCAACACCATGATATCTTTTCAAAAAGTAATATAAATTATGATTGTCAAAGCCTAACAACATACATTTTTACATAACAATTGAACATTTGACTTGAAGGGTATCTATCTTTCAGATGCCCATATATAAGATGATTTAAAAAAAAAAAGGAAAAAAGAATTACTTATTGCACTTACAAGAATTGAGTGAGGTGAATAGCATTGCCACTTAGTGACTTTTATTACACAATCTCCATCGCAAAACCTCCAAAGTATCAAATTTAACACTTTAGACCAGAGCAAAGTAATGTTCAACCAGCTTAGAAGTAAAACAGAAAACAACTATACATGTGAAGTCAGAGATAAACTTTCCTACATTAACACTTTTGCTACAGTGTGAGTTACAAATTTATTCACTTGTTGGATGATTTAGCGAGTTTCGGCGAAGCACTAGCTTATTTTTCAGGGTGCTTAGCAGAATCATCTGCTACTGCAAGTTCAGAAATATCTTCAATATCTGGTATCTCAGGAGACTCCTCAAAGTCTTTACCCTGTAAGGTGAAGACATGTAATTAATGGTCAAAAAGTATAACATAAAGAAGAAGAATGCATATTGCGTATAAATTGATAATTACATTGAAAATTGACTAATTAAATTAACCAATAATATAGTGATAATTCTGGCAATTCATTATACCAGAAAACAGATTGCTGCAACAAAGGAACTTTGTGTTATATCAGTTAATTGCATTTTTTGTGTACAAGTGTTTCCAACTAGAAATAATCCCACATATGATTCATCCAAACAAAAAAAGACTGCATAAAACCACAAATTTGAGAGTATAAAAAAATACCTCAAGCTGGCTGAGCATGTCAATGGTATCTTCGAGATCACCACAGTTGATAAAGTATACTTCTTTGAGGGATTCGTGAGAAATATCAGGAAATGACTTCTTTAGATATTCCATATCCATGTCAACTTCTACCTCAAGCAAGTCTGCCATATTCTCCTCTGAAGAAATCCAAGGTGCTTGCTCGGTATGCAGTTGACGCAAAGACTCAGCAAGCTTTCTCACACGAGCTTCCATAATCGACTGATCCATCTCAGGTTTTGCCTTTTTCTTCAACTCTTCTTCTTCTTGCTGGTTCTTGGACTCTTTCTCTTCGTGATTCTTGGAATCTTTCTCTTCGTGGTTCTTGCAATCTTTCTCTTCGTGCTTCTTGGAATCTTTCTCTTCGAGGTTCTTGGAATCTTTCTCTTCGTGGTTCTTTGAATCTTTCTCTTCGTGGTTCTTTGAATCTTTCTCTTCGTGTGGATTCAAAAAACACTTGCCTGCCATTGTAGAGTTGATTCTAGGAGCCCCATTTGCAAAAAAAAACAAGGAAATTCAGGCAACAAAGTTAGTAACTTCTTCCACAACAAGAAACTAAAAAGTTTGACAATTTCATCATCACTCTTGCACGCACCCATTACCAAAATCTCCAATAAATCAAGTTCCTTTTTTTCCATTTTCCAAAGGGTCAAGACAACACAAGAAAAAAAACATATTCGTGAAGAAAATTTTTTTGACTTTGGACGTGAAAGCAGAGAAAGAACTTGGAAAGGGAAGGGAACAAGAACAAACCAGTGGAACGCGAAACTCTGATTGAATGAGAGATTGAAGAATGAATGTGAAGTGTGAAAAAAAGTTGGAAGAGGAAAAGGCTTTTATAGGACTTTGTGTTGGCGGCAACCCACGCATGAAAAAACGTATTAATTAAAGTTTAAATTAATTAAAAATATAATTGTGGTGAGTGAAATAAAAACTTGTTTCCATAAAATTTATTTAATACCGTAATTTATAAGTAAAATTATTTATTTTCAAATTGGTTAAAAATTATACTAGTAAAATTCATTTGATATTTTGTCTTTATATAATAAAGT
>Ga0123340_1004842_pt1 | contig 12805 bp, 10 predicted proteins | sample SirMexnodulemix_FD_89961 | JGI IMG/M metagenome (GOLD analysis project Ga0123340, IMG submission 89961) | Root nodule microbial communities of legume samples collected from Mexico - Siratro Mexico nodule mix | ecosystem: Host-associated > Plants > Roots > Nodule | place: Mexico: Nepantla... | reverse complement strand
TATATATATATATATATATATATATATATATATATATATATGTATATATGTATATATGTATATATATATACTAGTTTTAGTTAGTTTTATTTACTAGAACTGATAAGGGTAGGATATAGCAACCATTTACACAATTACACACTCATGTTTTGTCCTGTTCCATTCTTTATGATTTATTTCTTGGTTTCCTTTTTGTCACAAAAGCACAGCTACACAGGGCATAGTGGCTTTATTTAATAGTATATATCTAAAACAAATACATGGACCTTTTTTGGTGCAACAAATGACAAAATTTACATAGGTAATCTACAGCAGGTGTCTACTGATATACTCCTTTATAAACAAACTAGTACATTAGTCTTTATATTATATATATCAATACATAGAGAAACTAAATTGATATATAGCTGTTTCATCCACATGGATCATGACTGTTATATTACAAAGATGAATGAATGATTTCTTTAGTATGGCTTCCATTAGAGAGAAGAAATTGAACACATATTAGCCGTTGGATCCATACTTTACATAAAACCATCAATGACAAAGGTGAGAAAGAAAATAGTTGGGAAAAATTGTTAATGTAGGTAAGCAGAGGCAATCTTCATCATGTAAAACAGTTTTTGTAGAATTGAGTTATACTGAAATCTACATTCTAAGATAAAGGATAGCGAAGGCCTCTCAAAAACCAGTGATTCAAATTATGTGCGTTCAATAAATAGTTCTTCTTTCATCATTTCCAGATCCAGTTATTATCATGAAGTAATATAGTTCACTAGTTTTTTTTTTTTTTCTTTTCTATATTTTGGTATGGACGCCACAGAAGTTTCGAAAGTAAGATGACAGATATGCATGTCTTTATCCAAGCACGGACAAAAAAAAAAATTGTTAATTATTTAAATTATAAAATTATTTAATTTAAGAAAATTAATGGCTTGGAATAATACAATGATTCCTATAAGTGATTAGTGGAATCTATAACCATTTTTAAGATATTAATTATAATAAAAGTAACTAATTTTCAAGATACAATCGATTAAACTATATGATTTCCTATTTCGATCCTAATCATATAGCAAGGATGCAGAAGTTAGATTGAAGTGCAAGTCTAAAAAGTCTCCATTCACAACTCAAATCCATTTTCAAGAGAGACACTGTTTGTGCCGATATGAGATAGTTAAACTCTATCTAGTAGTTTGCCCTGGACTTGTTTAGGTAACTCATCCTCTGATGATCCAATTTCAAACCCTTCTACTTGTTTTCTCTTTATCATATCTTGACACATTGGTAGAAACAAATTATAGTTTTCTCCTAAAACAGATGACATAACACACACACACATATATATATATATATATGATAAATAAGAATAAAGTGAAATACAATTTCTATTTGCCATGTGTTATCCCAATAACTTTTTAATCATTTTCGGCTAGTGAAAGTTAAAGTTCTTAGGTGTGCATTGCTAGCTGATGTCTCCAAAAAATTGTTCAAGGTAGTCTGAGAAATACCTAGTTGGTCGAGAACATTAAGTTTAACTAAAAAACACTTTCCATATATGAAGCCATTAGTCTTGAGACATTTGGTGCGTTAACTCCTATAAGAGAACATTCTTTCTGACATAAATTAAAAAAATCCATGCAGTGCAGAAACTAGAGAACATTCCTTCTGACATAAATTAAAATCCATGCAGCGCAGAAACTTGAGGAGACAATGGTTTTGTTTTATGCTGTCATATATACTACATCAATGGGGAAAACTAGATGATTGTACATAGAAATCATATATCTAAAATATATTGTAAAATATCTCACGTTGCTTCCATTAACAAATACGTATACCTTTTACGGTTCAATAATTACACAAGCTTTACATACCTAATCTACATGTCAGGTGACAAGCTACACAAATCCTGCCTCTGCAAATTTTATAAATAAATGGAAATCTGAGGAGCAAAATTGTAAAAGCTATTGGCAATGCTCACTGCTTCAATGCCACTCCCCAACACAGCATGAAGAGAAATACAAGTTGAAGTTCTAAGAAAGGAAGTTTAAAAGTATTTTTACATTTCACAACTCCCTTTGCTTCAACTTCCCTCTCTGAAGTAGGAATCACAATTTCAAACCCTTTTACTTAGTTTCTCGGTATTTCAACGTACAATGGTACAAACAGACTTTGAAAGACCTATGGAAGAAATAGGGTTGAAACACATGCGTCACAGGTTACCATCACTTCTGAAGGCTTGCATCAAGGCAGAATGAAGAATATCCCTAAAGAATTGCTTAGAATCCTTTGCCAGCAGAAGAGGGTGTCTCCCTCCGGATTCAGAATGGAATACTGTAAAAAAGATAATGTGATTATCAATCAAATCATTAATTTAAAATTAACAAACCAACAAAAGAAATCAGTAGACAAGTCATGGATACACAATACATTAGCATAAGAGATTTTGTACAGCTACATTTTTAGATTAAAGTGTGGGAGATTTAACAAATCTCCGATAAATTATACTTTATATTAGCAACAAGAAATGAATTAATGAAGAGAACAGTTAGAGTGTTCCAAACCCTTCTACAAAAATGTTCATATACACATTGCCTCTATACTTATAACTTGCATCAGCTGATATAGGCAAAGTTCCCCCTAGACCTCTCCTCAAAATCTCCTCCCACGACAGTTTAGACATTAATGATCTGCTTACACATTAATGAATACTATTTGATATGAATTCAGACTAATTTATGTTGTAGAATCATTCATATACAGTTCATCAATTTTGCAGTCAAAATTATGAAATGAAATTCATAATGCGAATAGCATTGTCAACTCCCTTCTGCCAACTTTTCTTGGCTCATATTCTCCAAATTACAAAGCATTAAACAGTCATTGCTGATACATTCGTAGACCTGTTTCAATCTTGCCCCGTCTCTCTCAGAACACGTTATAGCTTATCAGCTTCCAATTTTGTTACTGTACTCAGAACAATTCTGCAGTAGCTTATGAGCTTCCAAAATTATATTTATAGTTTAATCATATTGCTTCAATGAGATTCCACAGTCACATAGCTAGGATCAGCTACAATTTACTATGCTCAGTTACTAATGCATTTGATCTATATATGTGTATGTATTGTAATTGCTAGTTTAAGAAGCTCTACCACGACAGGAAAGATGTTGAAATATTGAAGCCTGGTTATAAAGATTAACATTTTATAAAGAGGAAATAGTCTTTAATAGATATAGAAGAAATTTAAACAATTAATGACAATTTTGTACAATTGGGCAAAGCTTAGCAGAAACTGCTTGACCAAAAACGCCTAAAGCTATTAGATGTAAACTGAATTTGTGAACAACTAATTCTAAACCATCCTCCACAAGAGAAATATTAGACATAAAAGAATATTTAGAATTTATCATTTCTATAGTAGTCTTCTATACATTAATATTTTTATTTTTGCTTTTGGGTCTAAACAAAAGATTTAAAGTTATCATTTTTCTTAACTGACAATTTAAATCAAACTTATAGATTGTGAAATTTAGCAGAACATCAAAATAATAAAAATTACTAATGTAATTACTTTAACTATTTTGTAATCAACAAATCCCTAGTTATATTTGCAAGCTATGACATTATTACCAATTTTGTTCAAAAGCAATAACAGATAACAACAGCAAAAAGGCAACTGCTAGAAAAATGTCTGATTTGGAAAAAGAATTATATTATTTACAGTTAACAAATAATCAATTAAAACTCATCTGACCATCTCCTTTAAAACTTAGAGTTTCTGTTGTTTAGTAAATGTGGATTACAGAGTGAAATATTTGCAACTTCAAAAAATTGTAATTGAAAAGGTATAGAAATATTGTGGAAAATGAATTAGCACCTGTAGAAGATGTAGACAAATGGGCATTGCTCCACATCTAATTTTGAACTTGTGCTTCATCTTATTACCTAACACTCAGGTTTTCAATGTGAGCAATCTTTTCCCAGTCTTCGCCTTCTGGATTCTGACAGGAATGAACATTCCCAAATTGTAAGAGAAGAGATGGATTTGGTCAGACCCTCCTCTGTAAGCATTGGAGGCTGGACCAATCAAGAAGAGTGAGAGTGGAGAGGTGACAGAGACACATTTAGTCCATCTTTTAAAGATTTGGGCAATCAACTATTTGTAGAGAAGTAACAGAGTGTGGCAGCAAAACTTCATTGGGAAAATACTCCACATCAACCTTTTCAATACTCAAGCTTTCAAGATATGTATTTGCATCCAAGGTCTCTCTCAGGAAGGCCATAAGTTATAGACTTGAAAGAGAAACACGTTTTACATTTGATGGCAAGCCTCGTCCATGGAACTTGGATTTTGAATGTGAGCAATCTTTGCCCAATCTTCGCCTTATGGATTCTGACAACGTTGTTCCAACAATGGGCAGTCCCAAATATGAAGAGATGAGACGGATTTGGGGAGACCCTCCTCTGGTAAGCATTGGAGGTTGGGGCAGTGCCAAAGTATGAGAGAGGAGAGGTGGCAGAGACCCTTGTACTCCATCTTTTTCAGATTTCGGCAATCATAGATTGTTAGAGAGGTAAGAGAGCGTGGCAGCAAAACTTCATCGGTAAAACACTCCACATCCACATTTTCAATACGCAAGGTTTGAAGACATGTGTTGGCATCCAAGGTCTCTCTCAGGGAGGCGATGAGTTTTAAACTTGAAAGAGACACATCTTTAACATTTGATGGCAATCCTCTGTCTGGGAACATCTCCACTTTTGGACACTCAACTAGCCGCAGCTGAGTAAGAGACGGAAGCAAGATTTGCATGCGTTTTGGCAATAACTTCAAATTCTCACATCCTCCAATTATAAGTCTTTGTAGCCACGGTGCAGATAGTCCTTCAGTGGGAAATGATTCAAACTGAGAGCAATCATAAATTGTTAGTTCCTTGAGATGACTATGAGCGTAATCCTGTGAAATTCTTCTTAGGTTTTGGCACCTTCTCACTTCAAGTAAACGGAGCTTTGGAAAGAAATCTAGCTGAAAGATTGTAAGAGAGTGGCAGGAACCATGAATCGACATTTCTTCAAGGAGATCGTAATGGGTAACGGGAATAATCACCAGTGGACATTCATAAATTCTCAAGCGTTCAAGCGACGATGTGTCCATGTTGTTTTCGCTAATGATGATCTTATCACATTCACCAATAATTAGTTCTTTTAAATGAAGAAGTTGCTCTGACGGACCTTTTAGCTTGGGACAACTATATATATAAAGATATTCAAGACGTGGAAAAGAAGTAGTTTTACATTTCCATTCTTCCCATTCCTTCATCTTGTAGAATTTCAATCTTTCCAAGTTCATGAATGAAGAAGAGCTGCTCCCATAAAAATCAGCACCAATGCTCACTATTCCATCAAACCCTTCAATAAGTAGAGTCTTCAGAGACGACAAAAGTCCAAGGGAAGGCAAACATAGGCAATATTTACAGTCCTTCAACTGTAAGAATACCAAATTTGATAATGAATTATCGAATACCCAGTTTAGGAATTGGGTACCACAATAGCTCCTGATTGATAAACGTTCCAAGTGTTCAGAAGGTTGTAGATTCTCAAGTACTTTGTTTTCTTTCCTTGTATCATTAGGGAGGTGGTCAGACTTCCAATTTAACTCTAGGTCCACAAGGTGTTGATTGTGTAAATTTGCTTCTAATGTATCTAAAGGATTCACAATATTCTGCACCTCATTAATTGATAGCCTTCCATGAAGATCCATTCCTCCCAACAACTTAGTACTGAGCTCACTATTTTTGTAAACGACGAACGTATTGAGTATTTGAAGATTCTTCAATTCTCCAAAATGCATTGGCATCTTTGTCACTTTTGTATTTTCAAATTGCAGGCAACGCAATTTGGTCAGTTTATGCAAATTTGAGGGCAACTCTTCTAGACTACAACAGCTGTTCAATTTTAGTATTAACAAGTTATAGAGCAAACATATTGAGTGAGGTAGTTTTTGTATATCAGTACATGAAAGATCTAAGGAATGGAGATGTTTAAGATCACCTACCGAATACGAGACCTCTTTAAGGTCCGAACAACCATGGAAAGATAAGACAAGTAAAAACTTCATCTTCGAGAACAAATCATGTATCGAAATCTTGAAATGCCAAGGATTGTAAGAGTAAGGTAAACAATGTTCTGTAACTGGAAGAAATGAACGAAGTCTTTTAGCATCAATTAAACTTCCAAATCCATCCAAAGATTTTACGTCATGGACTGCATATGAAAAGACGTGTTGTTTTTGGTATACAGTTGCCTTTATCAAATTTCAACCTGAAACAAAAATCTCCACAAACATATTTTGCCAAATCATTCAGAAGGTCATGCATCACGAAATGCCTCTTCACGCTTGATTCATGCCATGTGACAAAATGCCTTTCTATGTTTGATTGTTGAAAGAAAGATCTTGACAATAGATCATTAAAGTACTGTTCACCAACTTCTTTTGGATGTTTAATTTGTTGTGGGCACCGTATAAAATTTTCGGCCATCCACAACGAAATTAACTCCCCCTTCACAAACACATAATCTTTGGGAAATAAGGCACAATAAGCAAAACACCTTTTAAGATGAGAAAGAAGGTAGTGATAGCTCAGAAATAGAGCAGGGATAATTGCATTGTCTTCTTTTGGTAAGTCCCACGTGTTGCTTTCCAATATGCTCTGCCAGTCTGAAATGGATGACTTTTTGCTCAACATGCATCCAATTGTTTTCAGAGCTAGAGGTAATCCCTTGCACTTCTTAACTATTCTTCTACCAATCTCCTTTAGCTTATCATTCATTTTAAGATTATTATCTTTTGATGCATGTTTTTCAAATACTTTCCAGCATTCATCCTCTTGCAATTGCTTCAGGCGATGCACTTCAGACTGCATGATAGTAGCAACATTCTCATTACGAGTTGTGACAAGAATTTTACTTCCGGGAGCCCCATAACTAGAGGAGTTTCCACAGTTTCCCATTTATCTCGGCTTTGGTTCCAAACATCATCCAAAACAAGAAAAATTTTCTTTCCAGACAATTTTTCTCTCAGTTTTTTGTGAATCATTTGTAGGTTTCCACTGTCATCCGTTTTACCAGTGATGCCCTCAAGAATTAATTTTGTCACTGTCAAAACGTCAAAATTATCTGAAACACAGACCCAAGCTTTGATATCAAATTTGGCCTCCTCCATCTTTGGGTCACCATATACATGTTGGGCGAGTGTGGTCTTACCCAACCCACCCATGCCCACAATAGAAAGTACTGATGGTTGGTTTCGAACGTCGGTTTCCGATGTGAGCCAATTAACGATCATTTCTTTGTCAGCATCTCTGCCATAAATAACACTTTCAGCACCAACCAAAGAAGTTGATGGCACTTTCTGTGACTCGTAACTACCAGATCCAACACTAGAGTGTTTCAAACCTAGAGAACCCTTTTGCCTTGCAAGATGTTCTAATTTTTCCAGGACTTCTTTCAATCCTGATTCAATTTTCTTGTTAAAAGGACTGAAAGTTGCATGGAATATGTTTGATACCTTGTAAGTGAAGGTTTGAGATTGAGATTGAGCTTCCACTTGGCTACTGGTGAGTTCATAGTCTATTTCACCCAATAGATCCTCTGCATCAAAGACAGCCTCTTTGACAGCAAAAAGCCAAGCTTTGACGTGTGGATCTCTGAACTGCTTTTGTTCTGCATCGTCAGCGAGAGCATTGATGGAGTTCAGCATGATGTTCAAATCGCCAAGCAGCTTCTCATCAAGTTTTCTCTCACGAAAGAAGTGAACAAGTTGAGGAGAAGCGAGCCTGTCGAAAGCAACCTGAAGAAAGGCCGAAAGAAGAGCACCACCAACAAGTTCTGCAGCCATGGTAGGAGTTGGAAAGGGAGTGAATGGTGAATGGAAGTGTGTAACTTGAAATGGAAGTTTAGGAGACAGCGATTCAGTGCAGGGATGGTATAGTGATGAAATGAGTGAAGCAATAATTGTTGAGTGTTTCTGATAGGAAAAGTGTTCACAGCTGTAATCGATGAATGGATGTCGGATAATACTGTAAGAAATCAATGAAATTTTGACCAGTGACATCTGACTTGATATTTAGTACTTTGAAATCTAAATTTTATATGGACGTAATAAACTTTAATTGCTTGGATATTCTCTTACCTCAAAAAAAAAAAAAATTAAAAAAAAAAATTTTTTTTAATCAATTAGATTATATTGATGCAAATTTATTTGATTACTAATGCTCATACTTTCTTTATTCAATTAATTGGCTATCATGAGATAATTAAGCTAGTTTATAACATGCAGTCAGTAATTTTTAATTAGCCAAGATTTGGTTTATTATTAGTCTTTTTCTTCTCTCCATTCATCATTTTTGTCAACTTGGTTTAATAGCGGTTTCTTCTCTGCTTTTTTTGCTTCTAGTCTGCTACTGGTTTAATGCAGTATAGGGTGAATTGATTGTGCTCAAGTGTCCTAGTTACTATTATGCCATGTTTCTTTAGTTATCCAGCCAAAAGCTGACCATGCTTATGCATTGAGTGTTGAACCATCAAAGCAAAGATTGCACATCTGCTGCATTGGATATATTTTGGCGATAAGTTTTGTTTGCCATTTGGTTCCTATGATAGCAGTCAAAATGCATTGTGCTCCCGCATGTCATTGATTTCTTTGCTATATCTTTGCACACACAGAATATATAATATTTCTAGTTTATTTGTGAATTTTTATATTTGCAAGAGTTATTTAGTTATTGTTTGGATTTATAAGGGTATCTTTTGAAGTTATGGTTTACCATGGGAATAAATTTGTAAATCTAGATAAATGAAATATGACCGTGCGGCATCTAGGAAATCATCTAATCTAGATAGATGGAGATATTTTGAGCTATTATATATTCTTAGAGAAATAGGGTATATTTTAGTAGTCGAATTATGATGAAGATATTAAAGCCTTAACTTATAACCAATAAAATATTTTTGCATTTAATATTTGTATTCAAATCTTAGGAAGAAGTTACCAAAAAAAAGATTGAAGAATACAATATTAAAGCTATGTACGTTTAACCAGACTTTTTTTACTATTAGCAAAACGTACTTCTAACAATTTTTTTGTAAAAAAGATAGTCTGATTAGTAGAGCCATTAAATCTTTAATTTAAAATAAAACCTAACAAAAGATAAGTCAACACATCATCAATACATTAGCATAAGAAATTTTCAGAACTGCATGCTGGGAAAGACGTATGAAATGCGGAAGCCTTGATGTTAAAGTTGACACAAAAGAAGGTAAAATGGTTGCAAACAGGTTCCTTTCATAAAAAAAAAGAAAATTTTATTTGCCAGATTCCCTTCTTAATGGTTTCAAGAGAGGCCTAAGCAATCATTGTGTAATTCACAATTCATATATGGCTTGAAATCTTTTACCTCTAATAATTTCATCTAGATTGCTGTTTCTGCTAGAGGGTTAACGGCATACTGAGTGCTCAGAGAAATGTTCATTTTTCTTGGTTTATATTATTATAGCATGCTGGATTATCTGTGCCTGACATATTTATCTTGGTTTTATATTCATGACTTTTTTACAATTTTTTTTCTATGATTGTTAGTTTCCAAAATTGAGAGTTATTTTTATCAACAATAAAGAATACTATAAATGGAAGTATTTAAAGGGGTGTTTCAATCTGTATACATATATAAATAGTCATTCCAAAATTGAAAGTGGCATAATTAATTGAAACAAGAGCGTGCATTGCAGAAAAGTGCGTTCTATTGCGTTCCTTGAAAAGTAAATTTAGAAGCAATTAGACCAACGAAGGGGTTCAGCAAAACAATTTATTTAGAAAAATGTTAGAAGTTTATAATAGTTCATTTAAATTTTTTAGTACAGAACTAGTTCGCTGAACTAGTCAATAATAGTTCAGTTCACTGTTGACGAGGATAAATTGGTTTTGTTTAATGCTGCCACAGGTAAAATATATTGTAAAATATCTAAAGCTTCTTTCCTTAACAAATACATGTGGTTTTTTTTGGTGCAAGTACTCAAGATTTACTAATCAGGTTACTTACTGAATCTCTCCTTTGCTAATTTTATGAACAAATGGAAATCCAAGGAGGAAAAGCAAAAAGTAAAAGCTGTTAGCAATGCTCACTATTTCAATTCCACTTTCCAAATAAGCTAGAAAAACAATACATGACCAATACATGTTCTAAGAATTAATGTTTAAAAGTATTTTCCTTTCACTCCTCTATTTCAATTTCCCTCTCAGATGTAGGAGTTCTACTGGGAATTGAATAGGAAACTCATCCTAATATAACAGAATTTCAAGCCCTTGTACTTATTTTCTCTTTATAATATATCATGGTACATTGCTAGAAAAGAGCTTGAATGCTATTTCCTAACTCAGTAAGAAACCATGTACAATTTCAAGTTCTAAGAATAGATGCTTAGAAGCATTTCCATTTCACAACTCCCATTGCTTCAATCTCTCCATCAGATGTAGTAGTTTGCCCTGGACTTGTTTAGGTAACTCATCTTCTGATAATCCAATTTCAAACCCTTCTACTTGTTTTCTCTTTATCATTTCTTGACACATTGGTAGAAACAGATTGTAGTTTCCTCCTAAAACAGATGACAAAACAGATTATATGTCAACAATATCTGAATCTTAACTTTCAAAATCTAAACAATAAATAAATATATAACTCTCAGATCTTGAATGTGAGCAATCTTTTCCCAGTCTTCGCCTTATGGATTCTGACAACTCCGTTTGAGCAATAGACATTTCCAAATTTGAAGACATGAGATGGATTTGGGCAGACCCTCATCTGATAAGCATTGGAGGTTGGGGCAGTTATGAAGTGTGAGAGAAGAGAGGTGGCAGAGACCCTTGTACTCTATCTTTTTCAGATTTTGGCAATCACAGATTCCTAGAGAGGTGAGAGAGCGTGGCAGCAAAACTTCATCGAGAAAACACTCAACATCCACCTTTTCAATACACAAGCTTGCAAGACATGTGTTGGCATCCAAGGTCTCTCTTAGGGAGGCGATAAGTTTGAAACTTGATACCTAACAATTGGCTATTTGTTTGTCAACGTACACTATTTGTTTAATTTGTTTAATATGTTATCTAAAAGAGAACCACAAGCATACTTGTAAAAGTAAAAGGGAAAAATAAAACTAGTTTATATTTAACACTCTTAGCTTTTTATCCTGGACAGGCTTTTCAATACATTTAGGAACCTTTCTTTGCATTCAAAAAGAATCAAAGACATGAGAAATAGTGTGAATAACTGCATTCCATTAAGTTTGTTTTTTTGTGAGAAACTTCATTAATTTAACGTACCAAGCATGGATTAAGAAGAAAGAATGATAAGTGGACAAGAAAATAAATTTAACCAACTACTAGATGACGATGATGGATGGAACTATACCTTCCAACTACAGAGTAATCCTTGGAGAATAAATGCCACATTCCAGGACTTCTGCCCTTCACAATTTTCAGTCTCCCAAGTATAGAAAACATATTTAGTTGGATTTCAATTTGCATGCAACAGAGGACATTGCATTTGAAAAGCTGTAGAGATATTGTGGAGAATTGGCACCTGATAAGAGGAGTGAGATTTCAGGAGTTGAAATGGATCTAGACACACCCTCTGGTAAGCATTGCTCTGGAAAACCTTTTAACTTTGGACATATCTCTATAGAAAGATATTGAAAACATGGGAAAGCAACAGTTTTACATTCCCATTTCGTAGAATTCCAACCTTTCCAAAAGCAGAAATGAATAACTGCTTCTATAAAATTCATCAGCAATGCTTACTATTCCATCAAGCCCAGTAATTTGTAGGGTCTTCAGAGATGACAAAAGTCCAAGGGGACACAAACATAGGCAATATTTACAGTCCTCCAACGGTAAGAACACCAAATTTGGTAATGAATAATCGAATACCAACTTGGGAATTCTGTGGCACTGGAGTTCCTGATTGACAAACGCTCCAAGTGTTTGGAGGTTGTAGAATCTCAAGTACTTCCTTTTCTTTCCTTGGATAATCTGGTATGTGGTGCTTATTCCATTTTAACCTTAGCCTCACAAGGTGTGTTTTGCTTTTCGAATCCATTGCTAATGCTTCCGATGAATTCATAATATTCTGCAGCTTCTTAATTAATAGGTATCCGTAAAGATTGAGTCGTCCTAGCTGTTTGGTACTGAAATCACTATTTTTTATCGACAAAAATTGTACTTAGTACTTGAAGATGCTTCAATTTTCTCAAATGCATTGGCATCTTTGTCACTTTTGTACGTGTAAATTTAACACAACTTGGTGAGTTTATGCAAATTTGAGAGCAGCTCATCCAGATTAAAACAAAAGTTCAGCTTCAGTATTAACATATTACAGAGCAAACATGTTGAATCAGGTTGAAGTCAGGAACCTCTCTAAGGTTGGAACATTTAGATAAAGATAAGACACGTACCAACTTAAACTTGAGAAACAAATTATGGATTGAAATCTTGAATTTCCAAGCATAATAACAAAAATAAGTTGTACTAATTTTTGTAATTGGAAAAATTGTACGCAACCTTTTAGCAGCAGTTAAAACTCCCAGCACCGTCAAAATTCTCTGGATGTATGCTTAGTAGAGAGCATGTGAAAAATTTTCAGTCATCCACATTAAGATTAAATCATTCTTGATAATAAAGCGCAACATATATGCAAAACACGGTTTGAGATGAAAAGGAAGGTGGTGATAGCTCAATGAAAGAGCATCAATG
>Ga0123340_1004841_pt1 | contig 12806 bp, 11 predicted proteins | sample SirMexnodulemix_FD_89961 | JGI IMG/M metagenome (GOLD analysis project Ga0123340, IMG submission 89961) | Root nodule microbial communities of legume samples collected from Mexico - Siratro Mexico nodule mix | ecosystem: Host-associated > Plants > Roots > Nodule | place: Mexico: Nepantla... | reverse complement strand
TTATAAGTGACTGTATTCATTTTTCATCAACGAATATACAAGGCAAAAATTAAAAAAATCATTTCTAAAATTTTGAAATATGAGTTGAAAATATATTACTCTTTACAGTATTTTTTATACTAATAAATTCAATTTTTTCACATTATTCCAAATATCCTTCTTTTTATTTACAAGGAAAAGCACTTAACCGAATCATCTTAAGACTCATTTATGAGTGTCCAATTGCCCGAGAAAAAAAAATCTTCGCATTAAAATAAATTAAACTATCACACATTTAAATTAAAAAAAAATAAGAAATAAATTTTTTGGATAATGTAATTGAAAGCAGTATTTAGCTGAAAAATGAAACCGTATTTTCAAAATATAGTGATCTTGGATAATTTTTGGTTTGCGAAAAGTTGTGAGTTATGATTTTACCATATCATTATTAAGAGGTAATCAAAACATGAAAGCTCTGATGGGATGGTTCCCAACTCTGTCATACTAATCCCACCCATTCAACACCTCCATTACATCACTCCCAATCACATTTCGCCACGTGGCATCCTACGTACGCACCTTAAAGATCCTTCAGTGTTGCATTGCATCAGCATGAACATGTGGACCCCACTGTCTTCTACGCCCTCGACCATCGTTTCCGCTGTAAAAAGACAAAATCAAAATTCCTCGTAACGTCTTCCCTACTAACGCCAAACATTTTCCGTCAAAACTGACGCCGTCACCCCTCCCCCTCCGTATAAATACCACACCCTCAACCTTCGCCATCTTCCAAATTTTCGGCCACCGATTCCAGATTCTCGTATCTCGTTTTCTCGCCGAAATATCAACGAAGCCACTCCTCGCTAATCACCGCTTCATCGTTCTCGCTTCTTACTTCGCTTCGGAGCTCCAAAAATGGAAAGCTAAATCGAAGGAAAAAAAAAAAGTGAATATCACATCACATCACATCGTATCATATCCTATCGAATCCAGTTCAATCAACCGTTCGTGTATATAAGGTAAGTTTTGATCTCTTTGTTGTTTGGTGAGGGAAATTAAAGCGTAGATAGTAGCAATTAATAGGTGTAAGCATTGCATTAAAATGCGTTTCAGATCCCAAACGCAGCGCATTTAATTTGATTGATAGATTATAGAAAGAGGGAGGGATTTTGATTTTGATTTTGATTAAAGGCAGAGAGAGAGAGCGTTGGAGATATGAAGATGGTGCATCGGTGAGAGGTGAGACAAAAGAAGGAGAAGCAGTTGAGCGCTTGCTTGCTAAGTCGTTTTCGAATAGTAATGACTGAGTCTATTTAATTAATTCTGCTTTTGCAGTAAAGCAAGAATTATAATATCTCAATCAATGCACTAACAATTTCAATTCCCTTTTCTCCTTCATTCTCTTTCACTGTCCAGTTACCTCTCTTCGCACCCTCCGACAAACATTGATTCCTCATTCAAACCCATTCTGTTTTTTCCGCAATCCCAAAAACACGTACCCTCTCTTTCTCTCTCTCTCCCTAGGTCAGTCAGTCAGCCGCTTTTGGTTTTCGGGTGTGCCTCGGAGAACGGGGATTGATGTGATTTGCACAAAAGATAAAGAGAGAATCGAAAGAATATATTATAGTATGTCACTTGTTTTTTTATTATATCTCGTTGTGCTATAGTACCTAGTTTTATATTTATTTATCAAATTTTCTCTTTGTTTGAGGCGTGAGAAAATGTTTTTATTGTCAATGGGGTTCATTTGGTTCTTTTCTTTTTAAGGGGTGTCAGAATCTTCGGCTTGGAGGTTCTTCTTTTAAAATTGCGAATTTGTGTGCGGTAAAGCAAAGCAGATAGTAGTAGTGTAGTAGTACCTGGCCATTCCTTGCCCCATTTTGTTTCCTTTCTCTACTTTTTATTATTGATCCCATTTTCTTCTTTTGAGATTTTGAGATCGCTTTCGATCTTGCTCTGATCCCGAGCCTCCTTCTCAACACCACTTTTCCTTTTTCTCTTTTCCTCCCTTCTGTTTCCCAACCAAAGATATCATTTCTTAGACCAGCAAAACTGCAAAATTTAAATTCCCTTTTCTTTCTCTTCCATTTCGGATTCTCACCTGTGCTGTTGCTGCATTTCTTCTTCATTCAATTTGGTGCTTCCATTGGCTGGCGTTGCTCTGTCACTGTTTCATTCAATGAAAGTGATTGCCTCAAACGCGTAACCAATTATGTCTTTAATTTCTTTTCCACGTCGCCCTCCATCCAAAACCATTATTATTGTTATTATTAAAAAAATTGACTGGTTCTTTTGATATTTATCTAACTATTTTGGTTTTGTTGTGCAGGAAAAAACGAGGGTATAATTAAAAAGAGTGAAGAAAGATGTTTACGTGCATAGCGTGTACGAAGCAAACGACGGATGAGAGGGATGAAGAAGGAGGAGTCCGTGAGAGTGGCACGCCGAGTACAAAAGAAGCTGTCAAAAGCCTGACCACACAGGTTCTTCATCTCTCACACACACATTCTTCTCTCTCTCTCTCTCTCTCTCCCTCTCTCTTGATTCACCCACAATCTTTGCTTTTCCATCTTGGTGAAAAACCAATAAAATCTTCACCCCGCTTAGGTGCACTCATATATGACGGGGGGCCACCATTATTTTATCGACATGTTATGATTTTTGATAAATTTCTATTTCTATTTTAGAATAAATAGTGCAGGAATGTAATTATTTGGTCTTATATTTGTTGATTTTAACACGTACCGAAGTCATAATTACGTAATTTCATGAATGCTTTTGATAAATGCTTATTTTTAATTTAAAGTAAATGGTCTATGCAATTTAATAGTATATCGAAATTAAACATTTTATTTACTATTATGTTTATTGATATTATTCTTCCTATTAATAAATTTAATATAATTTCTTTATTTGTTAATTTAATAACAAAAATATTATTTTGACTAAACATTTAACTGAGTGGCAATAAGTTAAGACACGCATGGTTTTGGATGACGCAGTTTTGTTTTGTTCTGTTCTGATATGGACCCTTTTGATGTTGGCGGTATGCTCCCTATCATATACTATTTGGTCTATTTTATTCGTTAGTTTAAAAGCTTTTGGGCATGTGGTGTTGCCATCTTGCTAAGCTGTGGAGGTGCAACATGGGTTCATGATTAACCAATCAACCCATGATTATCCACTTATAATTGAACATGAGTGGAGCAGCAAGGTGCTCCGCAGTTTAAAATTTATAATAAGCATGCAAACATCAACGGATCAATATATATTTACACGATTCCGCTGATGTCTCGTTACTTTCTAGTACTCTGTATATAACTTATATTTTTAATTTAGAAAATAATAAAGAATAATACGACGAGATTTTGATGCGGAACCTAACTTATTATATTCATATAATCTTGATTAATAGCGAACAGTATCAATTAAGTTTTTGCTTTTATCCAAAATGTTAACTTGGTTTTCCTAGAAAAGCAAATGTCTGGTCAATTATTCTAAATGCGTAATGAGAATACCAATAGTGGGAACATGTTTCATATTCAGCATTTGAGTTGATGATGAGAAAAGATTCCTATCACAGGAAGGGTCTGCCACATTCCTATCCCTACTGTGGCCCATCCTTGAATTCTTGTCGATTCCATGTTTTTCAAAAGTTTTCTATTATCACCAATGCAGAAAAAAAAAAAAGGAAAAAATAGATATGTGATAGCCGACTATTGATTGTTTTTATGGCAGAAAAGTATATTGACATATATATATATATATATTATGTGTGTGTGCGCGCGCCTTAGCATTCACTTTAAGACCAATAGACATGATTCTCTTTCTTAATGTCTGCTTAGGCAAGTGATAGACCTTCATTTCAATGGTCTTTATTTTTCCTTTTAAGTCAATGTAAATGCAACTTAAGCTGGACACTCAACTCTGTATAAGACGTTCTAATTAACAGAATAGTGTGTGAAGCACTTCTCTCAAATTTCTATGCCTATCCTAATATTTTGAATCAACTATTTCTAAATTAAGTTAAAAATTTGATGAGAAAAAACTAGTTAGAAATCAACTGAATTTTCTCCAATTAGGAAATGTTTTCCATTAGTGGTAACACAGTTCGTGGTAACATATATGTAAGGATTTTGTCATCCACTTGTATCCTCAACCCAAACACATTCTCCACAAGTCTAGCTGTAAAGTTTTTTCTTTGAAAATGACCAAAGACTGAAACCTTAGCCTCCATTCAGTTTCATCCAAATTTACTTTTAACTTATACTTCAGAACTTGCACAAATGGTTTCCATCAGTCCTTCCTTGTGTGCCATTTGACGAACACATTTCTGCCATCGTCTGCCAATATTCAAATGTGCTTATCTTTAAATGATTTAGATCTTTAATTATGGCTTTTCCTCCCTCTTTTGTTTCATCTGGTCCAATTCCAATAAAAAAATAGTTTTTTTAATCATGGACAATTTGTATTTGGACCCAACATACGGTACTCCTTTTAAATAAAAGTAAGTGTGATATAATTATATATTTCTGGCTGTCATGAAATGTTTTATTGTATTATTTCCATTAAAAAGCAATGATTTATTCATATAACCACGTTTCAACTACATTTATTCTATCAATCTTCTCTCCATATTATTATCTTATTATAATATAGTTGTTAATTATTGAGTTGTTTTGGTGATTAAAGTATTATTTTCCTTTGTGATTACTCGTGTCTCGCGTCTAAATAGCTTACTAATCAAATTTTTCAACTGAAGTTGTCTTATGTATAAATCGGTGAGAAAGATTGGTATTAAGACCGTATCTTTTTTTGCAATTTCACTCGTCCTGAATAATTTAACCTTGTAGTAGAAAAGGCTCTTGTATTTATTTTCTATTATTTAAAATTAAATAATTGAAGCCTCTAATGCTTTCCTGTTAATACGGTTATATTCTTTATATGCAGATAAAGGATATGGCACTGAAGTTTTCTGGTGCTTACAAACAATGCAAGCCCTGCACAGGGTCCAGTAGCTACAAGAAAGGACATAGACCATATCCAGACTTCGATACCATCTCAGAAGGGGTTCCATACCCTTATATTGGGGGTGCAAGCTCAAGTTCAACCCCCGCTTGGGACTTCACAACCTCTCACTACCCTGGTGGTAGATCAGACCCACGATTTGCTGGGGCATTTGGTGGTGACCGCACCCCTAGAGGACGTGACTCAGCATCAGTTTGTGATGTAGTCTTAGAGGACGAGGATGAGCCTAAGGAGTGGATGGCAGTGGTGGAACCTGGGGTTCACATTACCTTTGTGTCTCTTCCTAATGGGGGAAATGATCTTAAAAGAATTCGCTTCAGGTATAGTGACGACTACGCCAATAATTAACAAGTGATTTCAGTTAAAAGTTATTGCAAAAATGTTTAATTTCCTAGTAAATAATCATTGTGCTTGTCCCTAATAGTAATAATTAATCAACCAATTAAGCACTAAATAAATTTGTTCCAAATTGCGCTCGCCAAACAATGGTCTATTTGCTTGGCACTGCACTTATTGGATCAAAAGATTACCTGAAATATGGAGTTTACATTCTGAAAAGAATGTGTACCTTAGGCCTTAATGTAAATATTAAACAAAATGTATGGGATTCTTTAGTTGTTGAGAACTTAAATTATCCTGTAGGAGAAAAGACTGACAATACTTAGCATTTAAATTTGAAGCCGAGAGATGTTTAATAAATGGCAAGCGCAAAGATGGTGGGGTGAGAATTACGACAGAATCATGGAACTTTATAACGTGCAGAGATTTAATCGACAGGCACTCAACACTCCTCCAAGGTCTGAGGACGAGGTAATAATCTACATTTCTTTTCATCAAGATTATGTTTTGCATTATCTTACCTCATTCATTATGTCGTATCATGTGAGAGCACGCTTTCATAAGACTCATTTGCTATAAAATTGTAATGAATGGTCAAGCATATATGTAAGTTAAAAAATATTTTGATCATTCAGGTTGTACAGATAAGATTAACTCCTCTCGCACTCTGTAAACTTATCGCTTGATAATATATTTCCTATGAATTAAGTAAGAAGACAACTCTATTCAATTTCCAAAAACTATATTGGATTCGAGATTAATCTGTATAATTTGTTTGAACAGGCAAGAGATTCTACCTACACAAGATTGACATCTGCACAGGAAAGTCCCATGGCCTCAAACAAGGATTGGACACCCAGGAGTCACTATAAACCTTCTGGGAGCAGAGGATATTACCCCTCTGAACCGTTGGATCATGGTGGAGGTGGTGGCCACTTGCATGCAGGGCCATCTATGGAACCAGCAAGGGATACCACTGCTTCTAGAGATGAGCCTTCTATTAGCAATGCCAGTGAAATGGAGGCAGAATGGGTTGAACAAGACGAGCCTGGAGTTTACATTACAATCCGGCAGTTAGCTGATGGGACAAGGGAGCTTCGACGTGTCAGATTCAGGTACTATATAGTATAATGCATCTCCACAAACATGTTCCTGTTCTTTTCCACAGGGAAATAATCCTAGGAGCGTATATTATTGTGAAATAATATTCACACAAATGAGAGCGTTAAGAAGAACTAATCGTAGCTAAATGTCAAAATAGTGATGATCAAGATATATTTAAGTAAAACAATCCTTAGCATCTATGCATCATTATATACCCAAGATTTGTTCCTATTGGGCTGTCACAAGCACAAATATACACCTATTTCGTTAATATTGTCAACTTTAATGATCAGTTGGGTGTATTTCCATCCAGGAAGGGTTATCACCCACTTTGAAGAGGGTACCGAAGACCCTTTAAAAGTTATTATGCTTATTTGGTTTTTGAATTTAACAGTTTTTGAACTCATGTTTGCAGTCGGGAAAGATTTGGTGAGGTGAATGCAAAAACATGGTGGGAAGAAAACAGAGAGAGAATACAAGCTCAATACCTTTGAAGTGTATTCCTAACAAAAAGTGGATGTCCTAAACCGGTGGAATCCCCAATTTTGCCTCCAAGAGATTGTAAGGGTATGACTCCAGATTAAGGAGTGGAGTCAGGCCAATACAGAAAACTGGACTTCCCACCATCGATTATGGTCTCTGGTGTTTAAATTGACACTGTCACAGAGTAGTGCAAATCAAGGATATAGTTTTGTGGTGACTCCATTTTTGCCAAGGATCAGTCGCCATTGGATTGGGAGGTCTAATCTTTATTACATATCCCATATATATTTTTTATCCTCCTAATTTTCCTGCCTTGCTTTCTTTTCATTTTATGGGATACTTTTTTTCTCATCACAGTTGCTGTTACATTAATTTATCATCATTTGTTTATTTTTTATCTCCCAAGTGGAACTGTGTTGTACCTGCTTACCAAATGGTTGCCTTTTATAACGTGAGATTAAAGAAATTAAGACAAACACACTGCTATTTATTAATGCATGATTTTAGGCTCCATGAACTCCGAAGTGATATCCTTTAACCAAATTACACATTCTAGTATTGGTTTTGTTTAAATAAATTTCTCTATAAACATATGTAGAGAAATGAAATTGAGCTTTTAAATTAAATATAGTTAACTATGATTTTAATTTTAACTTACAAAAGACGTTTAAATTTGCGTTCTTGTATAAATGTCCGTACATAAATACATCCGTACATACAGAGTTTAGGCGAGGTGAGGTAGTCCTTGTCCAAGTTCAAGACAACAAATCTTTTAATTACATAAATCCTCATTGTTATTTCCACTCTTTTGCTAATTTCACACTATTGTAATTTTATTAGAAAAATACTTTATCAATACTAATTTTATATTAGTTCACAATACATAATGGAAATATGTTTATGTTTTGAAGTGTACTCTCCAAATATACAACAAAAACATTTTGTGAATTATGAATCAATAGAATTTGAAAGTTTTCGTTGAGAATTAGGTCAGGTTCCATTGTTATTATTATTATATTATGTCATGTTATATTATTTTTACTTTTTTAATTCTTACTCTTGCACTTTTGAATTCATTTTTATTCTTTCAATTTTGAACACCAAAGACTAAAATAAATTAAAAATACGTAGAAACTATCAAATGCGGTAATTACTTCAAAATATATTAATTACATTAATATCATTATAAAATCAAGTCTTCGATGTAATTTTGAAAAAGAAAATCTCGATCAATTATTTCGAATTCTTTTGTAGATGCTATAAAAATAAAAGATTATAAAGATAATATCCTTAAGAAAATACTAATAAGTGAAAATATATAATATAAGTATAAGTAAAATGGTGATCACTTATAACTTAACTCACGAAAATCATCAAACTTAAAATTATATCAAAGTGTCACCAATGATAAGCTAAGAAGTGCTACATAGAATGAAAAATGATGACAATATTTCAAGAGCTATCAAGGATAACTAAGAAGAAAAAATAATAGAATATGAAGATATGTTCACTTAAGAGAATAAGTTTCTAGGTGAATTTATTTTTGTCCATGTTGAAGCACATGAAAACATTTAGTTCGTGGTTTTTTAGTGGAAATAGTGTAGATTTAGACGGAAAATATCGAAATGGATAAATTTGAAAAATTACGAATATGGATAAGTTAGGCATGGGAGACGATTTCATAAATTGAAGTCGTGCTTCCTAACAGGACTTCAATTTCTAGTATTTTTTTTGTCCCAGTTGAAGTCGTGCACGCAGAGACGAGATGTATGATTTTTTTTTTCGTGGTTGCAAGTCGTATTAGGAAGCACGACTTCAATTTGTGGTTTTTTTTTGTACTAGTTAAAGTCGTGTCGTGTACGCGGTGACGAGATGAGTTATAAAATTGTGCTTGGTAGCACAAGTTGGGTTTCTTTTTTTTTGTAAAATATTGCTTATAAGCACAAGTTATCACATTTTCTGTTTAGAAAAAAAAATTGTAATGAAATCGTGTTTAGTTGTATGCATGTTTTTTTATGTGATGGAATTAAGCTTATTTCTAAAATAACATAATATCAAGAATTGATTTGATCCTCTGATTTACTCTTCCCTTAGTTCAATGTATTTAATTTCCTATCATAATATGGATTTAACACTAGAATTTTGACCTTCCTAATTTACTGACATTTTGAAAATTTTCTATGAAACACTATCACTCTCACTCTTGGTCCCTTTTCTTCCATTCATGCTATATGTGTAATCATGTATTTATAGTTGGGCAATGTTTAATAGTATCCTACTTTTTGAGTATGAAACATTAAAGTCTATTTCTTATTTCTTGTTTGGATTTTTTTGTTTTGTTCTCTCTAGCTAAAGCATCACAAAAAATTGTATGAAGGTTATGTGCCTATGGAGTACAAAACCTACTTGAAGAAGATGAAAAAATTAGATATCAATTGGTAATCAATTTTGTTTTGATTTAGAGGGCATTTAAGATTTATGTTAAACACTAATTCAATATTTGCATATTGTCTGCTAATAGATCAGGGGAGTGGGGAATCATGTTACACTACAAGCAGCTACAGACCATGTAAGTTATCTAAATTCTATAGATCTTTTATCTAAAATTATAACAAATTTCATATCTTTTCCCTCTCAATTACATATTTGTTGCCAATTGTTCATTTTGAGAACTATGATGTACCATCAAGAGAACAATGATATACCTAGACAAAAGAAAAAGTGTAATTACGTGTGATTTCTCAAGCCAAAAATAATTTTAACGTTTCATTATGTTCTACTATACCTAAAGAAAGGTATTTTAAATCATGTATTCTTTGATATTCCATTCCAATTATCACATATCATGACTTAAATTTAAGGCTCGTGACTGCCTAGAACTAAAGATGACTTCCAGCTCTAAAGCTTATAATATTCTCTTCCAGCCAAGTTCAATGATAAAAATGAGTTTTGTTTATCTAAATAAGGAGTTTCATGAAGCAAAGGTCTTCATCTTCCTATACAAAATCATTTCCAAAAGTAAAAGTTCAGAACATAAAATTTACGAAGAACACTTACAACAACTTCTCACAACAAGTTGGTCCTTAATGAACTAGTATTGGTCATTACTTGAATTGTTAAATTAAAGATGACTAAGCAGAGAGTTTTATAAGTCAATGAGGTCACTCAAATATGAAAACTAAAGAAAATTTACTAAAGCTGAATTCCTGCAAGGTTGTCTAATTCCTTAAAATGGGGTGTGGCATGAAGTAATTTTCTGACATTAGAGTTTAAATAACATGGTTGAAAGAAAATGTTAGAGTTTAATACATATTGTGAGTAAAATTAGATGATGAACATAAAATAACATGAAAGAAAAAATCTATTTATGAGATTCAGTGTCACATTGTGGCCTTCGACGTTGTCTTCATGGTCTTCAATGTGCTCAATGTTCGGTTGATGGGTCAGATGGCGTGGGAAGTGGTGGTCCAACTTCATTATCATCATGTTCCTCATCATCATTCCCACTTTCATGAATGTTGGTTGATAACTATCCATGGATAGTATTGGATTGTATGCAGAGAATGGGGGTTGGAAGAAGTACCAAATATATTATGCGGTGGAGTGTGAAAGCAATTTGGCTGTGATGAGAACATGTTATAAGTGGAAGCAACTTCGTGTTGATATAAAGATGTACCAACCATGGTGTTTATGTTACCTATGTACCCAAACATTGGAGGTGGTTAAAAATTAAAATCGGCAACATTTGAAGGTTGAAATTGTTGTGCACTAGAAGATGATCTAATATGTTGATAGTGTAGTTGCGGTTGACTTTGTTGAGGCTGAGGGAATGTACCATACTGTAACAAACGATATTATTAGTTAATTGTGATTAATAATTGCAATATGCTACTTAATACGAAATGAATTTACATCTTCATCGGACATTGATGCTTATTGAGGGGTTATATATTGAATAGTACGTGAGATATACCACTTCATATATGATGCAGTGTCATGCAAATGATCGTTTCCACCAAACTACTGCCCCTGAATTAGGCAGGTATGTTTATCATTCCACATGACTATCCACTTTTGATGATAGTGGGGCCAATATCTATCCATTCTTCCTCGCATGTCATCTTTATGAACATCATCTAAGTTTAATGGGTCGACGAGAATCGGTTGGCGTAACCCAAACTGCCTCATTACCCTGTCTACTTAATGAAACTCAACTGTAAAAAAACAAATGAGTGGAACAACAACGCAACTAACATCATGGACATCAATGGTGATCAAACGGCTGATGTTAGATGCCCTATAGGGAGTCCATAAGAACTGAAAATATATGTTGTTAGCATGAGTGTGACAAGAAACATATATGTACAATTATGTTATAGTAGAAATTAAGAATGACTTCCTTTGGTTGCACATGATCAACTGTGCTTCGTAAAAGATGAAACACATATGTAAGTATGCTTGTCCTTTGAGCTAGATGAGACCACCTATGATGAAGAATAATTGTTTTTTTAAGAAATAAAACAAATGAAATTTATAATACATTATGAAGGGCGTAAAAACTAACCTCGTAGCCAAAGGAAAGCCATGCCCTACTTCAATGTCTTCATCACTAAGGTGTCAATAGTCGGGGAAATAGAGGTAAGTCGATACCATGCCCATGATTGCAAGAGTAACATACAACCTCTAATATTTTGTTGGTTGAAGTCGACCCCATGGTTTAGAAGATGATATAAACTTGCCAAGACAGCTACACCCCAACTGTAATCGGAGACATTATTGAGGTTTGTCAATAACGGAAGATACATCAGATGAACTCGACTAGCTAATGTATCTGGCATCAATAGAGTTTCGATAAGTGCTAAAATATGTTTGCGAGCATGTTGACTTATTACCACCTTAGTTGCATTATCAGACAGTTCTCGAAATGCATTATTTAGCCAAGATAATTTGATTGTATTTCCTTTAATGACTTTAGCAGGTGGTAAGAACCCCAATAGTTCTTCACAAAGTGAGACTAGTCACCATATGTGACACCTGTTACTAGTTCTCCATCAATCGAGAGACCAAGTTGTAATGCAACATCCTCGAGAGTTATCGTGCATTCACTAAGAGGAAAATGAAATGTATGAGTTTCTTTTCTCCATCTTTCAACTAGTGTTGTTATTAAGTGATGGTTGATATCAAAATCTGATATCTTTAGGAGGCGGCTAAATTCAGCATTATAAATCAAAGTTTGTACTCGCAGGTCAACCATGTCCAAATATTTTAATACCCAAATTGCGTGACGTCCTGGTCGGAGTACCCTTTCGTTATCCTTCCAAATTGACTTAGTAACATGTTTGTGTTGTAGTCGTAATTGATAAGTACCAATTTTGAGTGTTTTTATACATGAGAAATATCGAGTACTTGTGGGTTTAAGTGTTATTTAAAATAGTAATTACTCCCAATTTTAGAGTTTTTGGATTTAAATTTATGTTTTAAGTCCTGAGTTAAAGGAAATCATTTAATCTCAATTATTGTGAAATTGCAGGTATAAAAAAAATGAAGAAAATGATAGATTGGAAGATTCATGAAGAAAAGAAATGAAAAGTTTAAAATAGAGAAAGGCCCAAAAGAAAAGCCACTTAACCTAGGCCGAAAACCAAGTTTAAAAGGAGATTTTTAGGGTTTTGGAAGGAATCAAGACCTAGAGGACGGAGGCAAGACCTAGAGGACGGAGGCGGACGACTAAGAATCAAGATTTTCTTCTCCTCTTGCAATCTTCCTTTCATTGGATTGTAATGGCTACCATGGGTAGCTAATTCTTCATCTTTGGGATTGAATGTAATCTTTTGAACTCATTCATATTTTGGTGATTTTTATATATAATATTC
>Ga0123340_1004840_pt1 | contig 12806 bp, 6 predicted proteins | sample SirMexnodulemix_FD_89961 | JGI IMG/M metagenome (GOLD analysis project Ga0123340, IMG submission 89961) | Root nodule microbial communities of legume samples collected from Mexico - Siratro Mexico nodule mix | ecosystem: Host-associated > Plants > Roots > Nodule | place: Mexico: Nepantla... | reverse complement strand
GTGTGGGTTTTTTACTGGAAAAGGGAATTGTTAGTTTTTTTAATTTATTATTTTTTGTTTAAAAAATATTTATTTTTTTTAAAAAAAATTTAATTAGAATTTTTTTTTTTTTTTTTTTTTTTTTATTTCTAGTTGCATTGGAAGGAATACATTTTCACTCCAGCATTTGTTTTTCCAATTTGTTGTAATGTTTGTAAGATTGTTGGAATGACAAATAGTTTTAGTAACACTGCGGTTTATGGATCAGAAGGTCACTCCTAGCTAAATCAACATGTTGTTAGAATTTTAGGAACTGATTTGTTCGATAAATAGATAGGAGGGACTTGCTTCCCCTTGCATTTTGTTATACATGTCTTTATTTCTTGTATAAGTGAATAAATTTCCTATATCTTTGATATGCAATTCACAGTGGTAATTATTGGTTCTTTTAGTCTGATACACACTATTTTTCTTGTAGAATTGTATAAACAGATTATTAAAGTCTATGAGAAATGTGCAGGTCCTGTGATTCCTTAAAATTTTGAGCACTTTGGTAGGGATGTTTTCAGTAGGGTCTAATGATCTGATACTTTTTTGTGGCGCTCAGTTGTTCAGTTTACTACAAATTTGGGTTTTGCTTAATGCACTGGCTGGTAGATGTTGAGGTTGTTAGGGGATTAGAAGATGTAATTTTATCTTCTGTCTCATGTTTTTAGGACAATGAGACTTTGGGTCCAGTCAATTATGTTTTTTGGGATGAATGTATATATCATTAATTATGCTGTTATAATATAGTAGTTTGCAACTTACTTCAACTTATTTGTGTTGCATAGATTGCTTTGGTTGAACCATTAATCTGCTGTTAAGCTTCTTCATTCTCTTTTCTTTTGCTAGCATGCTGCACATCTTGATCTGGATGCATCCACTTCCTTTTTTGGAGTTTATGATGGTCATGGTGGTAAGATTTGAACAAGTTTGAGTATTTAGAAGGATGGCTAAGAACCAGTTTTACAATTTTACTACTGATGTCTTCTGTACATGTTAAAAATGGTTTTCTGTTTTAATTCAGTTTTACAACTTGTTTACCTTTTCTCTTTCATTTTTCTCTCATTATCTTACCTTCCTAACCCCTGTAATTAAAAAAGGATAATTATGATGTGATATATTCTTGAGTAAAAGGGATACTACAAGAAGTTATTAAATAAATCCCTGAAAAAGGTAAACACTTCTGCAGAAATTATTTTCCTAATGGTACAATTTTCAGTTTTCTTTTTTCAGCAAAATTTCTTATTTTTTTCATAGATATCATCTAGTTAACCTTTGGTTGACTAGTATCTTGTTGCCACTTATTTGAATATTTTTCTTTGAACCACAGTTAAAAGTTATTTCCTGATACATTATTATCATACTCTAATTTATGTAAGTGGACTAATATACTTCTAGGTAAACACTCATAAGAAAAGAAAATAAAATAAGTCAAGAAGGAAAAATGAGTCTATAGTTCTTTCATAAGTTAAATTTAACTTTGCACCTCAAATTTTTGACAATTTCTCTCATCAAACTTTTCCATATTTTGATGTGCATAAGTTATATTAACATATAACTTATGACAAAAGTTTGATTCATTCCTCATAGATTCTTTCATTTTTCTACTCTTGTAAGTGTTTCTTGAGAGATTTACTCAAACTCCAAAACTTGTGAAACATGTGTGAAGACCTTAGCACCATTGCATGTTTAGTAAAACTCCTATGCATTGATTCAGATTACTCCCCACAAGTTTCCATCTACTATTAATTGGTTTTTCTGCTATGCCTCTAAAGTGTGTATGTAGCTTACTGTATATAGAACATATCATGTTCCATTTTTTTCTTTTTCTTTTTCCACTTAATCTTTTGAAAACCAATATTTGCTGGCTCGCCTGCTAGACCATTATCTGCTAGACCACAAAAGAAATCATGTCTTATTTTGGAATCAGAAATATGTTATGGATGCTGAATTAACCCCAAAATTTTCAGGTAAGGTGGTTGCCAAGTTTTGTGCTAAGTATCTTCACCAACAGGTGGTCAAGAGTGAAGCATACATAGCTGGAGATATAGGAACCTCTCTTCGGGAATCATTTTTCAGGTTAGAGGAAAAAGAGTGGACTTCATGTTTACTACTGAAAGTGTTTCTTGTGAATATAGAGACTGAAGCTGGTTTTATATTTTCACTATATAAAGTTTAGCATATGTTCAATTTACTGCATTTCATTAAAATTATAGAATTGAAGGTCACATAGGAAGTATGGCATTAAAATGGTATCATAGACAAAAAATGTGTTCACTGGTTCCGTATCCATTCATTATTTTTCTTCCAATCCTTCAACCAAAACACCAGAATGAAATGAAATAAAACAAATGAGTAATGAAATAACATTTTTTTAATTATTGCAGGATGGATGAGATGATGCGTGGTCAAAGGGGCTGGAGGGAATTAGCAAGTTTGGGTGATAAGATAGACAAGTTCAATGGTAAGATAGAAGGATTGATTTGGTCTCCAAGAAGCAGAGAATATAAGGCTCAAGAGGATAGTTGGGCCTTTGAGGAGGTAGGTATGACATTTGAAGGTCCTTTTTTAACATCATAGCTTTCATGGGTTATACCTGGTATATTGGTACCAGCCATATTTTAGGTAAAGCAAGGTTTTAAATTGTGGTTAAGACTATGGTTTTGTTACAATACTTGACATCGAAGGAACTGTGGATAAATTGCAATTCCATCTCCGAGAGCCCAAAAAACTTGATTTTGTGGCCGAAATCGTGATCACAGACCATTTTTTGAAACCTTGTAAAGAGTATTGTGTCCATAGATTTAGAGTGGTGTTTCTCCAAATCTGTTGGTTGTGTGTGGGATTATAATTTCTTTGTATTCATTTTTCTTTTCTGCTGTCTCTTTTGTTGCATTCAGTAATATTTCTTATGTATTGTAAGCAGGGTCCTCATTCTAATTTTGCTGGACCAACTTCAGGAAGCACTGCCTGTGTTGCAATGATCAGAAACAACCAACTTTTTGTAGCAAATGCTGGTGATTCACGTTGTGTAATATGTAGGAAGGGTCAGGTAACTTCAAGATGGAAATTCTTGGATTTTAATCTTCAAAATAACAGAGATGGTGTGTAATTATTACAACAATTTTCTGACTAACGCTCATATTATCTACAGGCGTATGATTTGTCTATAGATCATAAACCTGATCTTGAGACTGAGAAGGAAAGAATCATAAAAGCTGGTGGTTTTATTCATGCAGGACGAGTTAATGGTAGTTTAAGCCTTGCAAGAGCTATAGGTACTTACCTACTTATAAATGTTTATTAAAGCTTCCTCCAATGTTAGTTGGTTTTAAATTGGAAAATTGAAGATTTCATATATGTGTATTTGTTTCTTCTGGATGCTAATTTCTTTCTGACACCTTAATATAAGTTTATTTTGGATTTTTGGGGATGGCGTACATTGGTCATGGTTTATATGGTTCCCATTCAATATATTTAACTATTCTGCAGGTGATATGGAGTTTAAGCAGAATAGATTCCTTCCTGCTGAAAAACAAATGGTGACAGCCAATCCAGACATACATACTGTAAGTTTGTTCCTTACAAATCAGCTTACTTCATGTGTGATACATAAAATCGAACAACGCTACCACAGTTTCATGGTTGCTACATGGAATAACCAAAAATGAAATGCTTGTTTAAGACTTAACAGTCTCAGTATTTACTACTACTTTAAGTTTTCAACTTTGACTGAGTATTATTTTTGACATTTTATCACAGATTGAACTTTGTGATGAAGATGAATTTATAGTGCTAGCTTGTGATGGCATATGGTATGCTTTTCTATCCCAGTTTCAGTGCTGAATGGTCTCACTTGTTTATTTGGGGGAGAATTATATGTTCTTGAGAATTTATAGTTCCTGACCAATCTCTATATGACACTCAAGTTGAGTTTATTATTTTTTTTTATAATTCAAAAACTCAATTATGTGTCACGTTAAGATTAACCAAGACCATAAACATTTGGTGGTCTGAACCATCTAATCGTTTTTGGGGAGGTAATGTCATGTCTTCAAAATTCTTGAGTTGTTGATTTATATCCTTCTTGTTGGCTCTTATTACTTTAGGGATTGCCTGTCAAGCCAACAATTGGTTGATTTCGTACGTCAACAACTTCTCATTGTGAGTTTCTAAGTTTTAAAATTTTCCCAACAAGATGGTGAAACATTAAATGAATAATTTGCTATTATTGTTTGCTGCCTGCCCATAGATTATGCTTATTGATGATATTAATGCAGTGTTTGGTACTTGTCATGGATATTAATTGTTGTTTGTACTTGTAATTAGTTGGAGAGAATTGGCTATTTCTTTAATTGTTTCTTCAAACTGGGGATAGATAGAGTTATGTTCAGTCACATAGTCCGGTTTTCCACATACCCGGTCTTTTTACTCAAGCACTAAAATACCATGGTTTAGGAATTTTTCTAGTTGTTCTTATTGAAACCTGAACATATTTGAATGAGCTCTCAATGAGGTAGAATATATGGTCTCTTGAAATATGAGTCTAGTTGTATGAGGAGGGACGTATGGTATACACTTCATTCAAACATGGCTCTTGTGGATCCTTAATAGGATACTTATTTGCCTCTTGTTTCACTACTTGATCTAGCAAGTCAATATTGCACACAAAATTCTTAACAATTGGCTGATTGTAAGTCTTAAATAGATCAAATTCAATAGTATTTTACACATTTAAAAAAACCTTTACATTTATATTAACCTCCGTTGTAGCCAAGAAAGGTCTACCTAATCTTTTAGGAATCCTAGTATTCTCGTGCATCTCTAACACAACTAAATCACATGGAATAAAGCAATCTCCAACCATAACAGGGACACTTGCATGTCTCACAACATGTTTGACGGAACGATTGCCAATTGCAATGACATATTAGTGGGTTTTAGTTCCCCAATATCAATATTTTTATAAATAATTTGGACCATTATGCTGACACTAGCAACTAACTTGCAAGTTTTATGAAATCTAGTGTTGTCAATCATACGTGGTATATAAAAACTATCAGGACCTTTAAGCTTGAGGGTCAACTTAGTTTGAACAAGAGTCACAATAATGTCGTTAAGAAACTTACGCAAACTTGATCTCACATGACATACTAAAACATACGTAAACTTAAAACTAAAATCCTTATTATCTGTACTTAGAGTGATCATGTATAACTATAGTATTGTTGTTAATAACATTAAAAAATCAAAGGGCCCAACCGGGTTCGAACCGGTGACCTCTTGATCTGCAGTCAAATGCTCTACCACTGAGCTATGAACCCTTTGTTTTCTATTGCTGCGCTTTTTCTTTAGTCAAAATAAGTGCTTATATTTTATTTGAAATTGAAACATCATTTGAAATAATCCTGATGTGAATTTTTCTTAGTTATAGGAATAGGGATACCTGAACAACATATATGAAAGGAAACCTAAGAGAAAAGGTCCTGGAGACTTTATTAAAAGAGGATTAAGAATCTGATCAAGGTACATGAATGAATGAATGCTATGCTATGGCCAAGAGTTTTGCCATATATATATATATATAGCAGATCTAACTAACTCAATTCAACAACTAACAGCTGTTCCCGAATTACATTATATCATATCCAAGTCCCCTCAAAACACATCCTTGTCCTCAAGGATTGAACATAGGATATTTCTTCTTTAAGTCATAGTAGAACTCCCAAGCAGCATCCTCCGAAAGTTGGTGCTTCCATTTAACTAGAAGTTTAGTCTCCAACTCCTTTCCTTTTAACAATTATCCTATCTAGAATTTCTTTCGGTTCCTTTTCTTCAAAGGAATCTTCAACTTGATATGGCAGATTGGTAGAAGTTACTGCATCTCCAACATGCTTCTTGAGCTGTGAAATGTAGAAGACATTGTGAACCTTGGACTGCACAGGAAGGTCCAACTTTTAATCTATTACCCCAATGCAATCAGTGATCTTGTAAGGCTCTAAATACTTAAGAATCACTTGACATTGCTTTTGTAAGCTACTGAAATCTGCCTATAAGGATGCAATTTCACATATACTAAATCACCAATCTGATACTTCTTATCTGTTATATGCTTATCAGCTAATTGCTTCTCTCTCTTGAGCTCTTAAATGAAATCTGATTAGCTTTAGCATTTGTCCCTTTTTCTTAAGCTCCTCTCAACTAATTCCACCTTGGATTCGAAGGCAAGGAAGATGGATAGGGGGTGGCTAACCATACATGATCTCGTAGGTAGTAGCTTTAGTCAGTGTGTGTTGGAGATCTCACATCGACTAGAGATAAAGTTAATTCATTGCATATAATTAGGTATAAGTTGATTTTGTAAAGTTGAGTTAAGTTTAAAGTCTACCATCTAAAGATGGTATCAGAGCCATTAGAGCGTAATTTACTCATAAATATTTAATCTCATGCATGAGGGAAGCCCAATAGATAAATATATGTAGATTCATCCTTACTTGATTATAGATTACAGATTATAGTTTACCATAAATGTATTATTTCACATTAGCTATGACAAACAAAACCTACTTTATGGGAGTAGGGATATATACCCACCTACTGTATTTCTCTTATCTTAGAAATAATGCACATACTTTTCTTTCCAATGATGTGTTGGTTTTATATTTACTCACCACAAAAGTCTCTATAGACTTTTCTAGATTTGACATTGATTGTTGGAGGTGAGAGATGTGGTGAAAGTCTTGTCTACCTTGCCTATTGTTGAAGCTTGAGAATTGATTGAAATTGTGATGTTAGTTTGCATGAGGATTTAGTTTCTCATTCCTTGAAAAATCATAGAAATTATAGGTTGCAGCAGCATTTTTATATGCTCTTCTTGTTCATTTGACATCATGGTAGGACAATCCTTTAGTCTAAACTTAAAGTGATCATGTATAACTACAGTATTATTATTAATAACATTAAAAAAATTGAAGGGCCCAACCGGGTTCGAACCGGTGACCTCTTGATCTGCAGTCAAATGCTCTACCACTGAGCTATGGACCCTATGTTTTCTTTGGTTACGCTGGTTTTTTACTCACAATAGGTACTTATGTTTTTATTTGAAATTGAAACGTGATATGAAATAATCCTGGTGTGAATTTTTCTTAGTTCTAGGAATAGGAGATACCTGAAGAACATGTATGAAAGGAAAACTTATAAGGTCCTGGAGACTTTATTAAGAGAGGATTCCAAGAATCGACATGAATGAATGAATGCTATGCTATGGCCAAGAGTTTTGCCATATATACATATATATATTTATATTTATATATATAAACAGATCTAAGTAACTCAGTTCAACAACTAACAGCTGTTACCGAATTACATTATATCATCGTATCAAAGCCCCTGCTAAACACATCCTTGTCCTCAAGGATTGAGCATAGGATATTTCTTCTTTAAGTCATACTGCAACTCCCATGTAGCATCCTCCGGAAGTTGGTGCTTCCATTTAACTAGAAGTTTAATCACCAACTCCTTTCCTTTTAACAATTATCCTATCTAGAATTTCTTTTCTTTGGTTCCTTTTCTGCAAAGGCATCTTCAACTTGATATGGCAGATTGGTAGAAGTTTATGTATCTCCAACATGTTTCTTGAGCTGTGAAATGTGGAAGACATTTGTAAGGCTCAAAATACTTCATAATCAACTTGACATTGCTTTTGTAAGCTACTATGCAATTTCACTTATATTAACTCAATCTTATAAAACCAGTTTGTAAAGTGAGGTTTGCACTCACTTACGAACTAATGGAAGGCCCTATCTCTATTCGATCGATGTGGGATCTCCAACGTATCTCCCTCACGTCGAGATTGCTCAACTCGTGTGTGAGACTATACATATCTAAGGGTGGCCCGAGCCCAACAACCTTGTTAGGATATGATTTGATACCATCTTAAGAAGTGGACTTTAAGCCTAACAAAACCAGCCTATAAGGTGAGATTCACACCCACTTATAAACTACTGAAAATCCCTATCTCTAGTCGATGTAGGATTTCTAACAAATCAGCTAATTGCTTCACTCTCTCTTGAGCTTTTAAATGAAATTTGATTAGCTTTAGCATTTCTTCCTTTCTCTTAAGCTCCTGGCAACTAATTCCACCTTGGATTCTCCAGGAAGGTAAGGAAGATGGATAGGGGGTGGCTAACCATACATGATTTCAAGGGAGTAGCTATAGTCGCTGTGTGTTGGTAGTCTTGTATCGATTAGAAATAAGGTCAATTCATTGTATATAAGTAGGTGCAAACTTCATCTTACAAGCAGGTTTCATAAGGTTGAGTTAGGCTTAAAGTTCACTTTTTAAAATGGTATCAAAGCCATTAGAGCCTAACCTAGCGAGGTTTGATAGGCCTATCGTGTCATTTACTATTAGACCACTCATAAATGTCTAGTCCCACATGCAAGTTGGGTAGTCTCGATGTGAGGTGAGGTGTGTTGGAGATCTCACATTGACTACAAATAAAGTCAATTCATTATATATAAGTGGGTACATAAGCTGGTTGAAAGTTGAATTTGAACTCCTTGAAAAGCCATAACATACTGTCAAAACTGACTTTACTTAATCTATCCAATAGGAGAAGTGTCATACTTACATTGCTGAATAAAGCTTCTGACATCACTGGTCAATCCTTTCCAGTAAAGTACAAATGTAACTCTTTTTATAGTAGCACTGATGCCTGAATGGCCTCCTGTAGCAAAAGCATGCAACCATAGCAACAAGTCCTTCCTTAGTTTACTGTCATTTCCAACTACCAGCTTTCCTTTCTTCCGAGTTCACCATTCAGCCGCCTATAATGTTTATGCAAACCTAGATTGCTTTGCATTTCACTAATCAAATTCTGCAAACTCACATTGTTAAGCCAACACTGATGAATCCTCTCCAGCAACTCAGATTGTAGCTATTGAGTAATTAGTTGACAGGGCCTACTCTAGCTAGATAGGGCACCTGCTACTACATTTTCTTGACCCTTCCTGTATTCAATTGAAACTCCAGTTCGATGAGCTTAACCAACCACTTCTGTTGAAGATTTGTAGTCAATTTCTGATCCAGAATATATTTGAGGCTATCATCATTTTTTTAACTATAAAGTGACGGTTTAAAAGGTAATGTCTCTACCTTTGCAACTCCTTCTCATAAGAAGATAAGGACTGTTGTTGAAGATTCAAGATTCTACTAATGTAAGCAATGGTGATCTTGCATGAGTTACGCCAATTCCCCCACTCGAAGCATCAACTTCTACTTCAAATACTTGTGAAAAATTTGGAAGCGCCAATACACAATTGTTACTAAACAAGTTTTTAAGCTTCTAGAATACTAATTTAGCATCATATGTCCACATGAAATTGCCCTTCTTCAACATATCATTGAAAGGTTTAACTATAACTCCATATCCTTTTACGAACCTCCTGTAACTAGTTGACAATGTCATAAAAAAAAACTAGCAAAAACTCCTTAAAAACTATTGGAACACTGCATTCAAAAGACCTTGGAATGTAGCAGGTGCGTTGGTAAGCCCAAATAGCATTACCACATACTCATAACGCTTCTCATGGGTTCTAAAAGTCGTTTTATGCACCTTTGACTTGATTATGGATTATAGTTTACCATAAATGCATTATTTCACATTGGCCATATGGAAATAGGGATACCCACCTTTTCTCGTATCTTAGAAATAATACATTTACTTTTCTTTCCAATGTTGTGTTGTTTTACTCTTTAATTTTGTTGTGTTGGTTTCTGTATGTAACGGTATGCAGATTTTGAATTTTCTATTCAATTGGTGTGTGCATTTGGTTAATGATCCAAGTTATTATATCAATGTGGTTTTAACTGATCCATTTCATTTTGTATCACAGGAAACTAAACTTTCTGCTGTTTGTGAAAGAGTACTGGATCGATGTTTGGCACCAACGATAGCTATTGGTGATGGATGTGATAACATGACCATGATTTTAGTGCAGTTCAAAAAACTGGCCCAGTTCAGTGCACCAACATAAGAAAAATCATCTTCAAATGAACAAGTTACATATCTGAAATAAGAATTGAGGGCAGTGAAATTTAGTAGATTTTGGACAACAACACTACACACATGTATATAGTGTGGACTACTCCTTTCTGCTTAGAATGAATCTAGATTGACATCTTAACTTTAACTAGCATTTATTTTCAAATTTTTGTGTTTACTTTTTACTCAGAGTTTGTGTTGCTTGTTCATAAAGCGGCTCCAAGTGTTAGTATTTATAGCTATTAGCATCAATCTGCAGGCATATCGTGATGTTTATTAGTTAGTTGCTATCCACTACAGGGATTTTGGTTCCAACTTAGTATTTTGTATATATGATATATATGATATATGATATATGATATATCTAATTAAATTACCTTGTTAAGCGAATGTCTTACCAGTGAGTCTGAAATTGATTTATGGATTTGTTTTGACCATTAAGAGATATAAAATTACAAAAAATCAATAAAATGCATTTGGTGCACATTTTTATACTTTAGGAATATAAACAAATTGAGATAAAGATATTGCCTAAATCATTAGTAATACGCCAAGACACTGAGAATAATCTTACTTTTTACGTTTCAAAAAAGTATAAATTTGATGTTTTCCATCATACACAATCTCTTGATAAAAACATTCCACAGTTCATCTATCATTCCTTAAGTATTTCTAAAATTTGTTGTACTATTAAGTAACATTGCTTAAGCATTTAGATGATGAGGTGGTTGATAAAACTATGAGTGAGAGAATATGAATAAGAGAATGGTCGAACCAATTCTATGTTCTCTAGAGAAGCTTATTTAAGCAAGAGAGATGTTAAATATATTCTTTTTGCTTTAAAATTGGTGTCGCTTAGGCGATATATGATTACTTAAAGAAGGAGGACTTCCTCTCCTAAAAAAATAAGGTTTCTAAAGAAAGATGAATTCAGTTAAGTCAAATATACTTGTTAGTATGATGTTGTATTGGTGATATATTTATTGAGTATATGATATGATTGAGATGTATACTCTTACATTATATATTAGTCTTGTCTATTGTACGTGATTTATATTATGACCCTTTATGAATTATCTTAAGGTCCTATATTGGTGTTATGACCTCTTATGGTGTAGTGAAGAATACCTAGAATATTATCGTAATTATAATTATTATAGTATTAAACTCGTTAAGAAAAGGAGATATCATATATTTTATCAATAATTTGATAAGATAGATTAAGACTTCAAATAACAAAAAGTTAAATTTAGTGTACCAAGTCGTCACAAAGGAGGTACATGACTTATCTAAAATATGCAATTGATGATTGATTTCTAAATATGTTTAAGATGGACCACTTTTAATTTTTGGTTCTAAGGAGGTAGCAGCAGAGATTTGTTTGTTGGCTTTTCAAAATTGTTGGTGGAATCTGATTCCAATTGGGAGAACATAATTGGTTTTGCATTGGTGGATGAGGTTCATTGCTTCACTGCTTCCATTGCCACTGCATTTTCTTTCTCCTTTTAAGGGAACCAAATCAGGTAGCGCTTTCATGTGCCATTCTCACTTTTACCAATATTCCATATATTTTATTTATGCCTTTTCATGAACTCATCATGTTGTTTAGAAAAATTAATGTTAATTTAATTCCTCCTATATTTGTAGTATCATTCTCTAATTAAATTCAAATTTTTAATTCTAAAAAAACAACATCAAAATTAATTAAGAATCTGTATCTAACTTCTGTAAACTTAGTGATTGATATTGAAATAATTTTACAATAATTTATAAATACTTCTGAATATCCACCATTATTTTCTTACCAAAAGTCGATATTATTTATTATATTTTTGGTTTTCTGTAAAGTGTTAAATAGAAACTACATGTAGTTTTGTTTTAGCCATATCCATGAAACTGTTGGAAAAATAAAATGAAAAATATTTAAATCGTGTAAAATAAACTAAAAGAATTGAAACAATAACACTTTGAATAACTACGATAAAGTAATCCAGTTAATATCTCTAATTAGCTAAATTTTAGAATATTTAATCTCACTTTTAAAAAAATCTCTAAGATCACTCTCGCGAAAAAAAAATTAAAAATGTTATAGTTGAAAAATAGTTCCAAAAAACATTTTTATTCATAGCAACTAAGGTATTTACTGGGCTTTTAAAATCAACAATTGCAATATACAAAATAAATATTTATTTTACGTAATTGAAACTTACTTTCTGTTTCAAACTTATAGTACTTCTAGTTTAGTGTAAACCTATTAAAAGATTAGTTATGACATTTGTATTGTAAAGTACTCCTATCTAATGCAATAGATTTTGTAAAATTTAATGCTTTAGTATGTATAAAATAAGGTTATAACTCAAAAACATTACATATGTTATTTGTAAAACAACTATAATTTAGGAATGGATGAAGTGTAAAATATAAATTCTTTTAAATATATAAAATTATATTACAATTAAAATTCATGATAAATAACCTTTTTACCCGTAAAATATCTTTTATTAATGATAGACAATTTATTTTGTGATATAATATTATACTTAAGGCTAGATTTTGTTATTTCTTTATTCTGTTACAAAACTTAATTTATTGTATTTATTTGTTAAATTTACTCTCTCAACTTTTAAAATTGACACAATCCAATTGGTGGAGACATCACTAGATTCTACTCATGGTTTTAAACGGTTTTTCATGTTTATTTGGTAATTATGACAGTGTTAACCATTATTATATAAG
>Ga0123340_1004838_pt1 | contig 12809 bp, 10 predicted proteins | sample SirMexnodulemix_FD_89961 | JGI IMG/M metagenome (GOLD analysis project Ga0123340, IMG submission 89961) | Root nodule microbial communities of legume samples collected from Mexico - Siratro Mexico nodule mix | ecosystem: Host-associated > Plants > Roots > Nodule | place: Mexico: Nepantla... | reverse complement strand
TTTGTCTTTTGCTATTATCTTACATGAAATTGAATATATGTATAGTTTTAAGAAAGATAAAAATATAATAAAAATATATTTTTTGCATTTTTTTTGTCTTCTTAAAATGAGAAATTAAACCAAATAAAAATAAAAATAAAAGAAGAGTAAATACTTATCTAAATTTAAAAACATAAAATCTTAAATTCAAACTAAAATGATTTTTTTTAATGCTAAAGAGAAAGAAAAAAAAAACAATAATAAACAAAATAAAACTCAATTATTATTTTTTTTTTGGTTAGAAACTTTCTCCTCTTTTTTTTTAAATTAGATTCATCCATTCGGACGAAATTGGTGTTGACATTAATCATATCTAATTTTTCATAACTTTTTTCTTTTTTAAAATTTTGCTGAGTAAGTTCATCTTATTCATAATTCAGAGAATTTGGTCAAGTTAAAATTTTTAATCCAATCTTAATACCGAAACAACTTCTATCTATTCAACTTTTGACAAATTAAAGATTAAATGGGTTGAATTGAGTTATTTTAATTTAGGTTTCCAGGTCTATATCTAGTTTCTTCTATTGCTTCAGGACTCATTCCAAAAAGGTTTGTGATTGGGATTATTTTATTATTTTATCATATCTATTATTTTATTTGGATTCGGATGGACGTTTCAAACCGGCCCTTGTAAAAGGTGACATGCATGTAATGTATTCCTAAGGTTCGGCCATTTGTCTCATACGGCTGAGTGAACCTTGTTCTTGTTGTTTATCTAAAACAGAGAGAAAAAGCATGAGAGAAACTGTGTAACAATCAGTATTCAGCCACTTGCTTGAAGCTTATGATGTTCAAACAAAAGAATCACACTTCAAACAAACTGTGCATAAAATCTTTGTCATATATATTATTTCACCATCCTTAATTTTTCTGAATGTTCCTCTTGGTGAGGAGAATGAAATCTAAAAAGTGATGTTATGCTGATGGAGTGACCCTTCATATTAATCATTTGAGACAACCATTATGAACAATTTGTTTAATAGCATGTTAAATATTTTTCTCTTGTCTATTGCAATGAAATTTCAAGGGAAAAACTCCTTGCTATTGCTTCTCCTTCTTTCCATCACCCTTTGTCTTCGATCTTCTCAAACTTCTGTTTATAACTGTGTCCTTGATATTCCAACTTCTTCATCCTTGGTTAGTTCGAATTGTGAATTGTACAACTGGGGAGGGTTTACCAATGGCTGTTGTGGATCATATTTTGGGGATTACCTTTATGCCTTGGGAGTGAGGACAAACCAAACAGGAAAAGTATTTTTAAATCCCTCAGAGCAAAAGAACTGTATAGCATCAATGGAAGCTTTTAACAAAAACTTCACTTGTTATGGAATAGAGAAGCTAACAAGTGGAACTGGTGGTTGTTCTGATTACACCATCACAGATGTTATTAATCAGCTTGGAGACAAGCTTAGGAGATTGGAGGAAGAATGCATGCCTTTAAGCACAAATGGTAAGCCAAATGAAACTTGCACTAAATGTTTGAAAGCATGGGAGGATATCAGTGCAAAACCAGGCAGTACAAGAGGATCAGAGTCAGCAAATATTAGTTCTTATCTTTGTAGGTTTGTTGTGCTTGTCTCACTAACAAGCACAAGAATTTTTGATAAGGAATCAATTCTAGAAGTTTATAAATGCCTTGGAGAACACACCCTTTCTGCAGGTGAGATCTAAGACTAGAGTTAATTTGCTTTTGATTAGCAACAACAATTGATAGCGTCCTTTCTCCTTTCAATCCACCGATTTTGCTTCTTAGAGCTAGTTAGTTTAAACTTTTAGTAATAAACATCATTTTTGAAAATAATCTGAGTGATTTTGCATTTGACATTCTCAAAGAATTTGGATTAGCTTCAGCTAATCAAGAAGTCAAGGCTAGGGGCAATGCTAATATCAACTCAGGTACATATATATTTTCAGGTTACTAACAGATATGATTTATATGATTTTGTTAAACAATACATGACAATTTTGTTGAAAAACATAACGGCAACAGGTCTTTGGATTGCCTTTGGCATAACAGGAGTTATAGTATTGGTGTTTCTTGTCGCACTAGCATTATTTGTCAGAAGAATTAGAAGTGCTCCATCCGTACAACATGGTACTCTACAAAAAAAGCCTTTGTTCATTTTTATGGTCCTGAACCATCTTTTTCTCTTTCTAACGTAACACCATCTATTATCCAGAGTCCGATTCACCTTCACTGAAGATAACTTTGAAGGATGTTTATGTAGCAACAAACAATCTCAGTGCTTCAAATTTCATAGGCCAAGGCATAGCCGGTAAGAATGTAACTTAACTTCTGGAATTGTGTTTTCTATTCATCACAATTGCACTTAGATTACCTCTAGTTTGTCCAAGCAATGCCAAACTAAACGTAGAAGGCTCTGTAGAAGTTATGCACTAACCATATCCTATATGACAACATAAATAATAAAGGAAATGATATAACCATGTAGCCAAGTAGTCAACGAAGAAAGGTGAAGCTGCATAATGAGAATATTTAAAATGAGATAACATGAAGTACATTCAAAATGGGAAAGATATAAACTGAAATTATATTTTTTTACTTTTCATTTGGGTGGCTCAAGGAAAAGTCTACAAAGGTATACTCTCCAACAATCAATCTGTTGCAGTGAAGCATATCACCAATGAATGTTACAAGGAGACATTTGTTAGAGAAGTGAGAAGCCTTTCCCATGTTAGACATGACAACCTAGTAGCTTTGCTGGGATACTGTGAAAGTGAAGGTGAATGCTTCCTAGTGTATGAGCTATGCCACAATGGAAACCTCTCAGAATGGCTATTTGGTATCTTTCTTCTCCTCTCTTTTATTCATTCAAAATTTCCTAAGCTATAAAAGTTCTTGAACACAAAACTATGTTACAACAGGCAATGGTAAAGTTCTTTCATGGATTCAAAGACTAGAGATTGCCATAGACAGTGCAAGAGGCCTTGAGTTTCTCCACACCTACCCAAATGGCTGCATCGTTCACCGTGATATAAAGGTATATATATATATATATACACACATAGTATCTTTCTAGTACTCACTTTCATTCACTGAACTCCTGTTATTTCATGATGTATTGTCAGCCATCAAACATTCTTATTGATGCTAACTTCCAAGCAAAGCTTTCAGACTTTGGGTTGTCAAGGGTTATGGACTTGGGACAATCCTATGTGAGCTCTGAAGTGAGAGGAACATTTGGTTATATTGATCCTGAATATAGGACAAATCACCATGTAAAGGCCTCGGGAGATGTCTACAGCTTTGGAATAGTGTTATTGCAACTTCTATCAGGACAAAGGATCCTTAACATTGATTTCAACAGACCAATGTCTCTGGGTAAAATGGTGGGTAATTACATTCTTAGAGCTTAAGGGTGAATGGTTTGCTAATTTCTTAATGAGAATCCAAACCTATACATAAGTATAAAGGGACAAAACTGATTTTGATGAATATAAACTCAAATTGATTTCGATCACATTTTATAATAAGAGACAATTTTAAATCATTGAACAATAACTAGATATTTACTTAAACTAATATTAACACTAGATTTTGCATTCAACTTGTGTTAGGAATTTTGAGTCTAGTCCATGAGTAAAAATGAAAAAATTGAAGAACATAAACATTTTAAAATTTTAGGTTGAAGATAGTTTTCTTCCCTTACTTTTATTGGATTATGGAAATTGATTTTCTCAAGAGAAAAAAAAAACTTTTAAGTCTTTATTATTCTTCATAGACACAAACTTGGTCCATGATCACCATCTAACACACTTCTCAATTCCTCCCATGTGTTTGCTTTTCAGGCAAGAGACGTTGTTAAAGGTGGTGATATTTCAGAATTTGCTGATCCTAAACTCAATGGGGAGTACTCAGTTGAAGCATTTGACATCGTACTAAAGCTAGCTTTGTCTTGCGTAGGGCTCAAGAGGCAAAGGCCCTCTATAGATCAAGTGTTATTTAGCCTAGAAAAGACACTAGACATTTCATTATAAGCTAAATGTTCAAAAGAGTTTATACATAAGGCTAAAAATTATGTTAAAAAGGGTAACAAAATCAAATATTTTTTGTGTAGTACAAGACCTGATGTCATGATCTTAATTTTATAAGAATTGACATCATACTAAAGGTAGCTTTGACTTGCATGATACTTTGACACTGCATTTTCTCTTACTTCCGTTTGATACTCCGACGTGGCATGTGCTGTCCCGCGTGACAATGAAAGAGAAAATGCAGTTGTTTTTGGCATTCCACTCCTGAGACACATGTGTGTGTTCCAAAATTACAAACAGCGAACCACTTATTTGAACTGAGCTAACCACTTAGTGTTTTCACCCCTCAGACACGTGTGTGTTCCAAAACTACACACAGCGAACCACTTATTTGAACTGAGCTAACTACTTAGTGTTTTCACCCCTCAGACACGTGTGTGTTCCAAAACTACACACAGCGAACAACTTATTTGAACTGAGCTAACCACTTAGACATTCCACCCCTGAGACACATGTGTGTGTTCCAAAATTACACACAACGAACCATTTATTTGAACTGAGTTAACCACTTAGTGTTTTCACCCCTCAGACACGTGTGTGTTCCAAAACTACACACAGCGAACCACTTAGGTGAACTGAGCTAACCACTTAGATCTACCACCCCTGAGACACATGTGTGTATTCCAAAATTACACGCAGTGAACCACTTATTTGAACTGAGCTAACCACTTAGACATTACACCCCTGAGACACGTGTGTGTTCTGCTTTCCCTCTCAAATTGCCCTGCATTTTCAGAAGGCAAATGACAAAAATCACCCTTGCAAAAAGACAAAGGTAAACCACGTAAGCCAAAAACAACTGCTTTTTTTCTTTCACTGCCACGTAGGACAGCACATGCCACGTCGGAGTGTCAAACAGAGGTAAGAGAAAATGCAGTGTCAAAGTCACATTTTCCATAGTTTATATCCCGAAGATTATAATGGGCTAGAAAATGTTAAAGAGGAACATGGTCAAATATTATTTTGAATTACAATGCAAAATATAATCCTATTTGATAACTTGCAGTATTCTATACAAAGTTTCATCATAATAACAGAAGTTGATACACGACCTAATATCATGATTTATGATTCGAACTATATAAACAATCAAGCAACTTATATAAGGTAAACTTGTGCATGTTATAAAACATAATCAACAATTTCTATTGTTTTAGCATGGGTATTGTTTTTAAAATTAAAATTAATAACTAGATAAAATAATATTATTATTTCTTAAATAAATTGATTTTATTGTCAATGAAAATATAATAACTTAAATTAAATTAATTAGTTAATTTAATAAAGATTTCTATGTATCTTTAGAAGATTTAAAATGTATTTGAAAATAAAATTAACAATGGTCCATGAAGGTGGCAAAACAAATTATTCAACCTATCGTACCTACCAGATTCAAGTCATGAGCTATAACAAGCTAGGAAAAAAAATTATCAAATTTAATTTGGTCTTTTAATTAGATGGATCATCTTATCCATATGAGAGTTACGACCTTTTTGTTTGACTTTACATTTTTAATTATTTCATCGTTTAATAAATGTCTTGTTACAAAAATTCAAGATAGATGATTATTATAGTAATTATTTTTATTGTCATATTTTTTGTAGTATAATAAATAAGATAAAGATAATTATCATGATCTAATCTATATTTTAGATAAGTTATTATTAATGAAAAAATAGACTTTAAGATTAATCCACCAGTTATGGTGAACATGTCTAAGTGTGGAGATTGACTTAGTAAAATCCTATTTAAACTCTAGACCTTCTAATTGTACTAGACTATGTAATAATTGATATGAAGTCTACCATATATAGTGGATAGTCTCACTAGATTGTAGAAACATCTGTCTCTAGACAGGGAATTAAATGGAGTCTAGGAATATTTTCACAACAAATAAAGTAGATGTCTATCACACAATCTAATAACAAACCCATACAGAGCAAACAGGCAAAACAAAATAACTAGTAAGAGTAGGAAAAGAAACAACGTACTATAATTTATACTGATTTACCCAAATTCGGGCTACATCAGGTCTTTAAGCCAACTGGTTAAGAGATTCTACTAATCAAGACACCTTGATTACACTGAGCACACAAACCTCTTCAGGTTATCATAAGTACATGAAACTTTCTACTCAATCTCCCACTGAGATTGAGAACTCTAAAAAAAAAGAACACTCTCAAAGAAAACACAAATAAAACTTATAAGGGTATAACTTTAGAGTGAAAAATTTATAAAGGTTTACACACAACCCGAAGAATGGACCCTAAAAACTAATAAGATTATGAGACTCTATGCAACTTTCTCTTGTGTATTTGTTGTATGTCTTGTATGTTCTTATTGCATTATTCTTATTCTTCATCCTTGATCTCTTTATATAACTTCTTAGATAAAACCATTGAAGATTTAATTAGGAAGGTCTTGATCTTCTGTAAAAGCCCTTCTCTTTATGAAAGGTCTTGATCTGTCCTTAAGATATTTTCTTTAGATAATCCTATAAACATGGATAATTTCTCAAAACATTGTAGGTATAGAAACGAATCATGATATATGTTTAAATTGTTTCTAGAAACGTTTTCCAATATGACCGTACTCACATTAAGATGTTTCCTTAGATGGATAATCCCATTTGAAGATTATTCTATTTTCTTGATTGATTCTAGAAAATATGTGTTTAATTACATCTTGTTTAATTGACCAATAATGAATAAACATGTTAGATAAAATATTACCGCAAGATAAACTACAATGTAGAGTGATAGACCATTTATGACTTTAAAGCTTGATAGATTGTTTAGCCTAGTCAGATCTTAGAACTGCATCTGAACAACACAAATGTTAGCATGATCATAAGCATATAAAAGCATTTGAATTACTTATAGGGTTTGTTATCATAAAAAATTAAACACTTGCATAATCTATTGTTAGATTGTCTCATGTGGTACATACTCTCTAGGTCGCAACATAGATTGTCTAATCTCTTAGCATCTACTGAGACTTTGGACCATTTAGAAAAATTGTCTAAGTGACTTTCCAAGTCAGTAATGAAAAACATTGTTCATGTGTCTTTCTCATTACTCTAGGCATGTTTCACGTGAGTTAGTTACAATGACATTGTTGTATAAATAAGAACTTTGTATCATAATTTCTGATTAAGCATGAGTTGTGCTTGACTAAGAGTTTATTGATAGAAAAAAAATTACGCGTTCTAATATTTGATTATAGTACCGAAGGAACTTAGTAACTCTCATGGACCTTCTGCTATCTTAAATGATAACAAGTGTGATGATGCTCTTATCACCCAGTTCTTAATGTTAGAACTAAATATAGGGAAATTGATCTTTTCTTTAAGTGAGAGAATGTTCGATTCTGTGTAAATGTCTCTATGTTCAGCATAATTCAACTCAAGTTCATTGAACTAATATTCTTACCAAACTTTATCTCCTTGGTTTTAGTTTTTGAGAGACAAACTTAATTGTAGTTGTTCTTCCTTGAGTTTGAAGGAGGGTGTGTGAGTAATGTATTACTAGGATAGTTATATTGTTGATAATCATTTCAAGTGTTGTTGATTTTTCAGTTATCCAGTATTTTGTAAGTTTTGTGCAACTGTTATAATTAGTTCAAATCTAAATAAGACAGAGTACCCTATTGTAAGTAACTTTCATACAACAATATAAATTAGTTTCCACTTTTTGGCTTTCTTTCTCTCACTCTTTATCTTATATCTCTACATCAATTCAATACTACAATTATTGATTTTTCCTCTACAATATTTAGGCATGAAGAATGCATTTCTAAATAGAGATTTGGAGGATATGAATGCACAACTATATCTTGAGTTAGAGTAAGACTCCTGTTAAACAAGAGTCTCTACATTGAGTAAAAGTAATCATTGATCTTGGTTTCTCAAATTTGCTCAGTTTGTAAAAAATAAAGGTTATACAAAAGGGAAAGCAAGTCATACTACACATATCGAGCCATTCAAAGGAGAGGAAGATTCTTGTACTGACTGTGTTTGTAGTTGACATAATTCTTATTAGAGATCAATGTTGTCAAACTAAAGGATCATAAGAGGATTGAAAATAAAAATAGTAACTCAAGAATTATGACTTGACTCAAGAGTTGACTATATGAAAAAGTATATTTATAGACAGTTCATGCATTAAAAATAATATAGACGATAAAAATACTCATAATAAGTCATAAGGAATAAGATTCAATGCATAACATAACTAAAACTAGGTTCACAATTTATGAAATTACTTTTAATAACTAATAAATTCATAATTCTCATATAAATAAAAAAGAAATATAAAGAAAAACAGGGTGTGAGCCGACAACAATGAAGATAATACATACAACAATAGTCGTGAGTGTTGTAATGGCCAACAATGGTTAAACAAGAGTTGGCGATAATGGTGTTATTGCTTCGTAGCAGTTGATGACTATTGATGACAACAGTGATGGTTGTTTGACAACAGTGCCAATGACAAAATGCATGCATCGTCAAAAGTACATTGTTTCTTTTATGATTTGCAAATGGGTTGGAACTCTAGCAGAACAAAAGGGCTATACAAGTTAGCTTCCTTTTCAGGTCAGGTCTTTTGGCCAACTAATAGGCCAATTTAACTCTTAAAAAACTAATAAAACTTTGAGACTCTATGCAATTTTCTCTTGTGTATTTGTTGTATATCTTGAATGTTCTTACTGTATTATTGTTATTCTTCGTCCTTGATCTCTTTATATAACTTCTTAGATAAGATCGTTGAAGACTTGATCAGGAAGGTCTTGTGTGTAAAATCTCTTTTAAGGTAAACTCTCTTTATGAAAGGTCTTGATATGTACTTATGAGCTTTTCTTCAAATAATCCTGTAAACACAAATAATTTCTCACAACATTGGATTTATAGAAACAAATCATGATATTTGTTTAAATTGTTTCTAAAAATGTTTTCCAATATGACCGTTTTCACATTAAGATTTTTCCTTAGATGGATAATCCCATCTAAAGATTATTCTATTCCAACCTAGTAGTGAAAAACATTGTCAACGTGCCTTTCTAATTAGTCTAGGCGTGTTTCACGTGAGTTAGTTACAATGTTATTGTTGTATAAATAGAAACTTTGTATTAACATTTGTGATTAACGCGTGAGTTGTGCTTGACTTAAAGTTTGAATAAGAGTTTACTTAGAGAGAAAAACTATTTGAATAAGAGTTTACTTAGAGAAAAAAACTATGAGTTGTAATATTTGATTATAGTGAATTCTATCATGGACATAGATTGAAGTTCATCAACACTTCAATTGAACCACATTATCTTTTTTATATAAACCCAAGGGAGGATTACCTGGGTTTGAATCTTTTCACTCAAGCTTTAAGAAAGGACTCTTGGATGAATTCCTGGAAGGACTCTTCGAAGAAGTCTTGAATAAAATGTGATTTGCAATTTTTTGGAAGCCATGAAAAAGAAAAGGATTCAAGAATATACAAAATAAAATCAAGATAATGTTAGGAATTAAAAAAAAAAAACACATTGCATCATTCAAACTGCATGAGATAAACAAGATGATGATTCATCACTTGTATCTAGCCTACAAGATAAGAATCAAGAATGCTAGGAATTGGGAAAAACATTGCGCTACTCAAATATGAGATAAGCAAACTTGGAAAATCACCACTTGTGACGTAATTCATAAGGTAAAAAATCCTAAGACAGAAAACTCTCTACTTCCTTATCTTTCATGAACACACAATGGGCCACATAAGAGATAAGTTAAGAAACATCATTCTAGGATAAGATAAGAAGGGAATGTCTCACCATTTAAGATACAAAACTTTTGATAAAAACTCACATATTTTTTATTATCCAAAGTTATCAAAATGAGTACAATAGCTCTCCTCATATAGAGAGTGTGGTGGGAAGGGATTAGACAAACACTTCCCTTTCCTGGTCTTATGTCCAAAAAAGCATAAACTATATTAAAATCGGGGATAACTAGTTTATTCTTACAACATGAAAAACAAAAGGAAAATACACATTTATTTTTATTTTTCAAATCACATCATTTGTGTGTGATTCTTTCTTGTTCCTCTTTGATTTACCTTCTACCTACTATGTTTACAGGTTTCTCTATTATCATTCTATATTTGTGTGGTAGATGCATCTGTAATGGGTTTGTTTGAGTTATTCCATAACAACTAATACAGAGAGTACGAAATTCAATCATCATGACTTTAACAAAGTATAAGGTTGAGATATTCCCTAGTTTGAATGATTTTGGATTGTGGAGTTGGAAGATGTGTGTTCTTAGTTCAACAAGACATCCTCTAAGCTTCAAAAGGAGAATCCAAGCTTGTGGAAAAGGGCAAGGAAACATTGTCAGAGAATGCTCACAACACAATTGTTCCTAGCTTTGGTGATAAGGTGTCAAGGAAAGTCTTGAAGGAAAAACCACAACAAGACTATGGACGAAGCTTGAGAGCTTGTACATGACAAAGTTCTTGGTGAACTGTATGCATTTAAAGCAAGAGTTGTACTCAAACTAAATGAATTCAATAAGTTTATCCTTGATATGCAAAATATTAATGTTCAGATTGATGATAAGGATCAGGTGTTGTTGTTGTATTCTTTGCCTAACACGCATGATCATTTTAGGGGATTGTATGGAAGAGAAACTTTCTCTCTTAAGAAGGTTCAGGCTACTCTGAGCTTAAAGGAGCTAAATGAGAAATTTGATGTTAAGGCATTTGGTGTTGAAGATGGCCTTGTAGCAAGGGATAGATCATCTACAAGTGATAACAAAGAAGGTAGAAAGAGATTAAAGTCGAGGGTGCGCAACGATGGAAATAGATAGCCTATTAGATGTTACCATTGCAAGAAGGATGGTCACACCAAAAGGTTTTGTCCAAAGAGGCAGAAGAAGGCTAATAACCTTGACATATTATCTGGCTCTAGTACACAGTCTAGTGTTAATACACTGTCTACATCTAGTGAAACAACTTTGGTGGAAGATGGTTATGAATCATCAAAAGTCCTTGATGTTGAGCAATATTGATGATTGCAAGTGAATAATGGACTCAGGATGTTCATTTCATATGACACTTAACTATCTATGGTATAAGGAGTTTATAGAACTTGAAGGAGGTTTGGTTCTCCTTGGCGACAACAAGTCATGTGCGATAACTGAAGTTGTAACCCTCAGGTTTCATCTACATAATGGAACTAAGAAAGTGCTTGAGAAAGATAGGTTTGAACCTAGTTTAAAGTACAACCTAATATCCCTTTGTGTGCTTAAGAAGAATGAATATGTGTTTAAAGGAGAAAAGGGATTGTTAAAGATGGTGAGGAAGAATGACATGTTTACCTTGGAAGGTGTTGTAGTATCTCGACTCAACGTCTATTGTTGAGTAGACCATCTCGTCTAAGACTGAGATATGAATAAAAGGTTTGGTCATGTAAGTGAAAAATGCTTAGTGGAGTTGAAGAAGCATTACTTGTTTGACAATCACAAAATTGACTAATTGAGATTTTGAACATTGTGGTCCAAGGAAAAGATTGTGTAATTTGTTTTAATGTAGGGCAACAGAGAACGAAGATAATCTTTGATTACATTCGTACTGACATATGAGGATCTTTAACTCCAACACACTCTAATGGTAGATACTTCTTGTCAGTAATAGATGATTGCTGAAGCAAGTTAATAATATATCCTTAGAAGATGAAGGAAAAAGCCTTTGAGAATTTCAAGAGTTGGAAATGTCTAATAAAGAATCAAATTGGCAAGACAATGAAGAGGTTTAAAACTAATAATGGTCTTGAATTCTGCTCAAAATTGCTCAACACCTGTAAGGAGAATGACCTAGTTGAGAGGTTCGATAAGACCATTCTAGAAAGAGTGAGATGCATGTTGTTGAGTGCTAGAGTTTCAAATGTGTTTGGGTTAAAATTGTTACTACTATTGCTTATATGACTAATAAATATCCCTCAACAACGTTGAAGATGGAGAATTGACGAAAATTAGTAGGACATTTCGTAACCTTGAAAACTTAAGAATCTTTGGTTGTCTTTCCTATGCTCACATAAGGTAATGAAAAACTACTAGTTGTAATATCTAATTATAGTAAATTTTGTTGTAGACATAAATTCAAGTTTGTTAAAAAGTTTAATTGAACCATATGTCTGCTTGTGGTTCTTTCTTGTTTGCATGTTATTGTTCTTTATTTGCGTGGTATATACATTTATTGTGAGTTATTGTTTGAGTTATCTCATAACAAAAGTGTCGCAACCAGATCACGACGGGACGATAAAAAATTATATTTAAAAATATTTAAATAGAGATTTGGAGTCGCCACCATAGTTTATTATGAAAAACCATAGAAAAACCAAAAATAAAAATTTCTACAACCAGATTCAAAGATTCGGGAGTCGATTACGTGTGGGGAAGGTATTAGCAGCCCGCAACGTCCGTCTTAAGACGATACCTTTAATCAAATAAATAAAAAGAAAGTGGTTTTACAAAAATGTCATTTTTCCCAAATAATAACAATAATAATATGAATAAAGATAAATAAAATAACAAAACAAACAAATCTAAAAAACAAAAAAAAATATATAAACAAGCAAAAGAAAACATGCTAATAAACATAATACAAATAAATAACAATTATGCAAATAAAAATAATAAGCAAAAATAAGACAAATAAACATATTTTTTT
>Ga0123340_1004833_pt1 | contig 12814 bp, 5 predicted proteins | sample SirMexnodulemix_FD_89961 | JGI IMG/M metagenome (GOLD analysis project Ga0123340, IMG submission 89961) | Root nodule microbial communities of legume samples collected from Mexico - Siratro Mexico nodule mix | ecosystem: Host-associated > Plants > Roots > Nodule | place: Mexico: Nepantla... | reverse complement strand
TTTTTTTCTTTTTTTTTTTTTTTTTTTTTCCCCTTTTTTTTTTTTTACATCAATAAAATTTGATAGTATTTTTTACACAGAAATCGTAGTTTTTTGTTCTAAATTAAAGTACACAACCTTGCGTGGGAAAACAAACTTGTTGGCTCTAACGGAGAACAAAGAGATGAACCAAAAGCACATAATAGAAATCAAAAGAACATCATATTGAATTTCTAATGTACAACATTATTGTAACATAAACATTGAAAGAAAAAAAAAAAACTAAAATTATACCAATGATGCATGATACAATTGTGAGAAGTATCGTATTTCAGTCTTGTACTGAAGTACCAATTTTACGTACGCAATAAGGATTCTATCCCAACCTGCCAAACAAAAAGATAAAAGTTTACAAAATACAAACTCAACATGAAACAGTGATGGCATATAATTTTTTTAAATCTGGAATATCGGCCTAACTGAGATGTCAGGTTTTATCGTAATGCCTAACATAAGTTTTAAAAAAAAAAAAAAAACCTGAACAGTTAAATGAAATCATGCTAGTGACTACATATGGACTATAAAAGATAAGGCAACGAGTATAAAACTAAGAAATAATTGCTAGTTTAATAAAATTACTCATTTAACAAAAGACAAAGAAAAAGAATATATACTTTCATGCTTTAAAAGGAAAAAAATAGTTATGTTCATTTCATTTCAAAATTATGTACAAGAGCCATATTCATAGCATATGGAATGAGAAGGAAACATCAAATTACAGAATCTTGCATCAGAATACATTAAAGGCTAAATAAATATATGAGACAAACATAAATATACTAAGCATATTACCAAAATTATGTGGTTGGGCAGTGTGAGTTGATCCTATTGATATGAACAATGGAAATCTCTTCAGGCAGGTGGAAGAGGGCGTCGGCATGTTGGGCACTCCATCTTTATATCCATCCATCTTTGCAAACAGCCAGAGTGGAAGAAATGATCACAAGGGGTCACCTGTGGAAGAGTCAGTGCATTAGACTTGTGCTATGTTCACACTGTAAAGATTAGTTTCAATAGACAAAGGTAGCATTCACTTGCCATGCAATCATTAGAACGTGGAGAAAGATCAATGGCTGTCATGCATATAACACAGTCTGTGGCGTGATTAGTATCTTGAGAAAACCTCCTATAATAGCAGTATTTCTCAGGTAGAAACTGCAAATGACAGATGAAGTTAGCAGTGAGAGAAGCATTGTGTAAAAAGAAAAAATGAAACATCCAACTGCATCGTGATGCATGTTGAGTTAAGAAAGGCTAAGGGCAAGAACCCAAAGCAATGAGTGTTATTATCACTACTATGCTCATGATTAAACAAAATGAAACAAAGTAGCCAATATTATAGAGCAAAATTATCAAAAATGGATAACAGAGCCACCCTTATTTCTAGGATGTCTAACTAATCCTTCAAACAATCAGAGGAACATCAGTTATAAGTAAATGTAATTATAAGAAAATAACTTCAGTATAGAAAGAGTTAGATGAAATCAAATGAGAAAATGGTGTCCAACCTGACGAGGAATGAACCACAAAGACCCAAAATAGTGCTGAAGCAAGAGAATTGAAGCTTGAAGTCCAACAAATATAACCAAACAAACACACCAGCTCTGATCTGGTTCTATACGCAAGAAGTTGTTAGGACAACCAAAAATATATAATGGGATTGCTAGCCGAGTAACTGTTATGCCTAATATATAATGAGGATGCAATGGCTTGCGCGAGTCCCGAACGACATTGGTGATTATCTGAGGTATCCAAAAGGAGTATACAAGAAGAAGAATAAGTCTCATATGATTGTGGAATTCATACATGAGCAATATGCCTCCCAGTAGGATCCCATCTGTAAAAGAAGTCAAAGAGTTAGGTTAGATCTGAGTCTTACTTCTTCAAACAAGGAAATCCTAGCACCAGTTGAAGTAACTGAAAATATATAAGAAAAAGTTATCCTAGGCAGGCTTCCATCTTCCTAAGATGTAGAGAGACTATTACAGTTCAAAACAACATAACATGATCATGGATCCTATGGAACAAATGACTCCGAGATAACAATATCAGATAACCAAAGAAACTTAAATTAAATGTGTACTTACAGAATCGGCTGTATAAAACTGATAGTTCACGCCTCATTGCCTCCCAGCCTTCACCATTGCTCAAAGGCCTACTTGCCTTCCAGATGGCAAGGAGATATCTCATCTCAAATATTGAGAATACCACAAACTTGAAAAATGCAGCGGTCGCAAAAGCATTGAACAAGGATTCTGCATGGCAGGTAGGTAGCAACAACAATTATTCATAAGACAAGCTTAAATAAAGAAAATAATCATCCACTAAAGTCACATCTACCATAGCAATGATAATGTTATACTACAATCAAATTGAACACGCATACTTATAAAATCTTCCCTTTTGGTAACAGCAAGGGTGCAATCTGCAAAACCTGTAACCTATTCCAAACTAATCATAATCTTCATGCACTACCATGAACCAAAGATGATAATTGATCTCTTCACATGGCACAACTTTAAAAACTTCTATATATAATTATGAGGTGCTCTGGGAATTAGATATTGTAATTGAACTAATTTGATTTTACGGCTTGATTACAAATCCATTTGGTTTGAAGGAGCAAGGAGGTAATGAAAGCATAGACAGGTTTTGTGCATCCAATCACCATTGGGTTCAATATCAAGATTGATATACATTTTGTGGGACATGCATCAGTGTTTGTGGGTGGGTGGGGGATTCTGATACCATTGTCTATTCGCACTGCCCATACAAATGCAGCTCTATAGCCAGCTGGCAATAAAACAAAATTAAGCATAGAGAAAATATTTAATGAGCTCTTCAAAAAAGGATCCTTTGATATTTTATGAATCCCCAAAATTGGTACCTCAAAACTCTACAAGGATACTAGAGATTTTTAAGATGACAGATAGAGAACTGTTTGTAGAGCAATCTAAATTGATTATATGAAAATCCTTAGCACTTACCAACTAGTATTCCCGCAGTCAAATGTATAAGGCAGAGATAAGCATCTACTATAGCTTGCTGACCAATCGTTAATATTGAAACCTTAGCTGCCCCCTGCAAGGGTATACATGAAACATATTCATTATAATTTATAATCAAACATTGTCCAGTAGATTCTTCAAATATTGAATCATTTACATTAATTAAATTCACTAAATCTATAACACAAAAGGTCAAATAAAATGTTGAGGCAATTTCTTACAGATTGGGTGTTGCTATGCTCCATTTGCCGAATTAATAGAAGAACTTGCAAAAATGAGATCTGGTACAAGTACATTAAGGAAATAACACAGCAATGCACACTAAAAGAGTTTAAAGATGAAAGAAAGGAAAAACACACAATAACAGACAATAACAAAAAGGTAAAGTAGAAAGAAAGTTGATGACTGAAGGATACAAAAGTAACCATTAAGGTATAGTTCACTGCTTTATTATAGTAGACTTCAATGTTAATAGAAGTTGCATTTAACTGTAAAGGAGAGAAGCAGTCTCCATCATCGTCCACAGACGGACTCTCCATTAACCCTACTAGCTGAAAAGAATCACGATCCCCTTCTACAATAAAGCATAAAACACCTTGGTAAATCATATCATGAAAAACAATATTTTCAACCGTAGTAAGAATGCACTCAATGAACTCTGGAAAAAAAAGAGCCATAATTCGTCTTAAAATTCTTCTGCATTAATAATTAATATTCATTAATAATCAGAAATTGTAATATTTAATGTGCTCAGAAGTTTCCTATCGACATTACACACGTAATATTCAAACCAGTGTTTCAAATCCCGGATAGTGGTGCATAGAAGACTGCTCCAAAATGCTATAACGAGATAACATATTGAAGGATAACCGTTATTTTGAATTTTTTCTTTAGTAATGCTTCATTTCATCTTTTTAAGACCTTTTCTGTCTCTTGATTTCGTTTATTCTTATTACCCATGTCTTCCAAAACATTGCACTACATTAACTCCTACAAAATTAATCCCCAACAAATTAAAACCATAAAGCTTCTCACGCAAGGTTTAGATGGTAATGTAAAAACCAGAGAAAAAGATTCTGTATATGTAAGAAAAGTCCCCTAGAGTAATGACGCAAAGAAAGTAAATTTGATTTGAACTCAAAAAATAAAACTGGAAAATTCGAGTGATATAATATATAGCACTGTATATCAGCATCTTGAACCGACTTTGTATCTGTTTTTTTATTTTAAATTAGATATTCAAATAAGTATTCTAGGAGATTAGGGTAGTTAAGATCAAAATCAAATTATTCAAATGTGATGTGATTTCATTCTCCATTATTCTAGAATATTTGGGTAGTTAAGATCAAAATTAGATTATCCTAAATCACTCTATCATTAGTGTTTATGCATCAAAAGTTGAATCAGAAACACTTCAGAAAGAAGTTTTAAAACGATTTGGAAGGATTGGTTCAAGATGTTCAACAAGAGATAAATAGTTTATTGTAGGTAGGGATCTAAATGAGTATGTTGGTAGTTAGGTAAGGGGATTTATAGGAACTATGGTAATTTTTGTTTTAGAGATCTAAGTGAGGAAGGAGAATGGATAGTCTATTCTTGATGTTGCAATGTCATATGATTTCAAGATTATGCACACTTGTTTTAGAAAGTAGGAGGAACTTCTACTAACTTAGAAGTGTGGAATCTCAAGGTTACAAAAAAAGATTTCCTTTTTGTAAGGACCTTTGGTGATAGAGCTTGCAAGAATGGCAAGGTGGTCCCAGGAAAATCTTAAAACAAAACAGAGTCTTGATCATTGATGTTTGTTTTAAAATCCATGAACAGAAAACCCAATAAGTTTCAAATCCAAGAATCATGTGGTGGCAAGGTGATAAACCTGTGACTTCTGAAGTAATTATTAGTGGGAGATAATTAAGAATTACAAGGTACTGATTGACCTCACAAGTTAAGAAGGTTGACAATGAACCTTAATCTCTGGTTAAGTGAAAATGTTCAAAAAACAAAAAGGGTTTTTTAAGACCTTACACACGGAAATGACACTGAAATTGGAATATATTATATAAAAAATATATAGGCTAACTAATCAATTCAAAACTAATTGGCAAAAATATGCTAATTTGCTGTCTTAATACTAATTACAAACAATAATTCTGAATAAACCTGCACAAAAACGGAATAAGGAAACAAATATCTCCCGTTACAATATCAAATCTTAGTGAATTTTGGAGGGAAAGGCAAATGAAATATAACGTTTAATGTATCCTTAGAAAGAAAAACAAAGAGGAACAAAAATATTCATCCGCTGAGAGAACTCAAGTACCGTGTTTTGACAATGACAGGCGTGAAACCTGTGCGGCTATTTCTACATTGCAATGTTTCTCCATTCCCTGCAATGGAGCTGCAATAAGGACAAAACATAAGCATAGAAAGTTAGTAGGTACTATGACAAAAACCATCAAGGTCGGTGGGAGGGGGATCTCTTCAAAGTATAATGGTGAAGTAGATAAATTACAATGCTTTCTTCTCCACGTCTTTTGTCGTGAAGATTCTTGGAATACTTGAGATGAGAAAACTCCAAGCTGTATTCAGAAAGCAATGTATAGCAATTAAATACTCATAATGCTCATTACACTCCCAAAAAGTAACAAAGATAATAACTTTTACATGACAATCATAAATGCCTAGCACTTATACTCCTCACAAACGGTGTTAGGAATTCTCTTATCTTATCTTAGAGAGAAACAAAGGGATCTAGTACAGAAATATTATCCTCTTTATCAGTGAAGTATGGTATACAAAAAAGTCCTCTCCTTTCTCACAAGGAACAAACCCTGTTACAACAAAGTAAACTATTCACTGAATCTAACTACCCTACAAATGGTCTATTTATACCTCCTCTCCCTAAATGTCTTTACAGATATAACAGACACAATAATATCAGTCCAGAACCCCTATCTAATATTACTGAACTTTCTTTCTCCTTTTATTTACTACCGGAGCTTTTGGTCAGGTCATGGCTGAACCTCATCCTCTTTCGGGTCATGTAACTTATGCTAACATCCCAGTCTATAGAACCAGAATGTGGTCTTACTCAAGCATAATTTTGAGGAGATATGTAAAGGGATTATAACATTGAGAAATTTTTATATAGAGTTTTAACATTTAAACCTGCAAAGAATGCACCTATTATTCATTCTGTAGTTTTTGTCCACCCCAGCGTATAGACATGACTTAGGATTGTGATTCTAATACACAAAAAATCCCTTTCTTTACAACAGATGAACTTGTGATGTCAAATAAAATCAAACCCATGAAAAGGCCAAGACAGATTTGGATCATACCATCCTTAAATTTCAGGATTCTATCAAATGTCAATTATACAGAATAACAAACATTTGCAAGTGAAAAAGACCCAATACCAGATGATATGGATTGGATAAAATATAGTCTCCGTCCGGATTTAGTCCCCCATCTTTACCGCTGCAATAAGAAAATAATAAAGAAACTATTCAGCACATTTAAATATTATAGGTTTAGCATCACTATTTAAATTGTAAATTAATTGTGATTAACAAATAAAATACAACTAAACAAGCAACACCCTTTAAAAAACTTAATCAAGATTACAGCTAAACTAGGAAGAAAATAAATTTTAAAAATCTCAATAGCTTACACCTACTTCTCTTCAAATTAACTGGGTACGTAGAGAAAAGTAAAGCAAGGTCAAAAAATGAGGTTAAATCAAAACTTTTCCATAATATCTTACATTAGCAAACAAAATATGTCAGATTTTAAGTTCAGGGTGCAGATAGCTTTTATAAGTCAAAATGGATTGCACAGATTGTATGGAATTGGATTTAAAACTGCCGATAGATAGCTTTGAAATATGAGGCATGTCTCAAAGTAATACTAATGACGTACTATAGCACTAAATACAAGATGAGCTTATGTTGACTAATCTTTGTTTAACTCTGTTTTATTAGCATACAACCAGTTTTATGCTAAACTAACATTCTGAAGTACCAGTGCTTACTGAGTTTTTAATGCAGAGTTAGCAATATTTTAGTTAATTACCCATTTTTCACTATTGAATTCCAATTCCCTCTAGCAAATAAACATTACTGCATTAGCAAGAAAAGGAAGGTACAATCTATTAGATAGCAACTTGCGAAATATAATGAATAAAAACATTTAGCCCAGGAAAAAATGTTCATAGGCACAATGCAGTAGATATCTAAATGAAATAAGGTAGCATATAAATTGAGCTCCTCAACATATTAGCATTCACCTGTTGGCTACCATTCGAAGCTGCCTGTAAGGCCATATATATACACCTTCTACTCTGATTTGAGCACCACCAACATTGTATTCATTGTCAAATACATCATGGAATATGACTACCCCCTGGTAAATAACATAAAAAAGAGAAATAATTAGTGAGAATTTCACATGAGATCTAAACATCTTCATCAATACAAAAATATATTACTATTAAGGGTAATGTATTTGGTTTCATGATCTCAAAAATATGGTGTTCAACCCTATATTAAATTATGATAAATGAGTGCTCATACACTAGTGTAATGAAAAATAGATATTCAAAATACTCACTTTTATGAATCAAGAAATAATTTATTAAGAAAAGAGAAAGACAAACTCAATAGGACACAAATTTTCAATAATAACTGAAAACTACACCAAGAAAAAAGGAAAAAAAGAAAAGAGACTAAGCATGAAACATGCAGCAGATCAAGCTCTCTAAATATTGCCAAATACATCCCCCTCAAAAAGACCTCTCAGATAACCCCACAAATAAACTATGCAACCGACCCTGTCACAAATGAGATCCAAAAGGTAACACTTGACTAGCAAAAATCCTCTCCAACCAAAATACACATGATTTAGTAACAGTGACTGCCAGTGTACAAAATATAAGTCTATTAGAAAATGAACTTTAAGCCCAACTTAATATTATAAAACTGTCTAATAAGGCAAGGTTTGCACCAGCATATATATTATAATTTGACTATACCTCTAGTCAATATAGGATCTCCAATAGATCCCTTAACATATCTATTGTAGCTGATGCTGACAGACTCTTGAGGTCCTTAGAGACATGGTTTCATGCCATTAAACAAAAGCATTTTATTACACTGAATGAGGCCCAAAAGATGAGTTTGAAATAGTGATTCATTTACAAAAAATCCAACCATTCATTCCATCCATTGCATACTACCAAGGGTTTGACTACTAGGGTTATTTATGTGCTAGGAATCTTATCATGTTGGAAGTTTTATTAGGCTGTATTGGTATTAGTACAATCCGTAACACTAAATTGAACATTATCTTGAGCTAAATTGGGATGAAGTAATGTAACCCTTAAGGAAAACAGAATGAAAAGAGAGATTTAGCTTAGTTCTTTAGCATATCAAGAGGACAGAAATTAAAGGAACCTTTGATTCCCTTGATATTTCAGATAATTATTCACAGCATTAACGTAAGTGAATACAATTTAAACACTTAAGGTAAAGAAATTAGAAGCTTCTTCATTAAAAGTTGGTGTCATTTTAAATATACACGAGAACAAACACAAAACTGTATCACATCACATGTGAAGCTTTCTTCTGAATATTTCCAATGTAGATAGGGGATTATTATGATAAAAATATCCTAATATCTCTATCATAATTAGGAAAAATTATCCTTAGAATCTTCGCATTCATTCTATCGGCCGTTATCTCCTTTTTTAAGAGAATGTGATTGCTACAAATAGAGGAGTTGAGAATGTAATTAGAATGACTGTTATTAATAATATATTTCTTTATTCCCTCTCATTATTCAAGTCTATCCATATAATTCAACAACTCACCTGCACATAATGTACACCAGTTATCTTTGTGGGCACACTAACTAATTCAATTACAGAATTTCCATTTATTTTTCTGATGTCCGGAAATCTGGTAGAGCCTTTTGTAGTATCTAAAAACTTCCAAGTCCCTGCATTCAAAGATGACAATATAGATATATCAACACACTATAACAAGCTAGTAAACTCATTCCAAAACAAATTAGTGAACAATGTTTATTATAAATATGCACTCATTCATATTTTAATAAATTAAATAAAAGTCCTTTTAAAACATTATTGTGCCAAATGTCATAGCTTTAGTTGGTCCATGGGAGCAAAGTTTCCAACTTTATAAACAGATGATGGCCCCTAAACCATAATATTCCATCCAGTGGTAGTCAACTAAGAATGTTTATGAACTTAACAAAGAAGGTAAGAAAGCATAGTCTTAGGATCCAATAGTAAGATACGAGACTTCAGTCCCATATTGAAAGAATGAGATTCTGGTGTGGGGTTTATACAGCCTTGGGCTCTCCAACTAAAATGGCTAGATTTTTGTGGTGTGTTTCTCCTATCACAACAATATTGGTCCTCAATAAAGACAAATTGATCCACGAAAATCGAAAAACTTGAAGTCATTAAAAAATTCAAGTAGGGATAGAAAAAAAAAATTCCAATCATGATTCCTCTGAATAGACACTCACCCCCAAAATCTAGCTCATGAAATGAGGATTCTCTAAACCTTTATAAGCTCTACTTTGGCTATATCTACAATTGATATCGGATCTCAACACACCTAGGATTGGACACTTAGAGCATGGAATGGAGGTTGTAGAACTAGTCTTTTTTAGGCTTAAATATGATTATAATCCTATAATATACCCCTTTTATGCTTTTCACCCTTATAATTTATTTCTTGTTGTTTTAGTCCGTTTATAATTTTATTTTATGGTTTTTATTCCTCTTACTGTTAAGTGATGACATGTCTATAGGAGAACAAGGAAGATGTTTCTTAAATAATAAGGATTAAAATGAATATCTTCTAATATAAGACGAACTGATATCAGAAGTTTAGCATTTTAGAAATACTAAACAAAAATTTGTATGGACCAAAACCATTAGAAAAGAATTATAACTAAAATGACAAAACAGATATATATTACAGGGACTAGAAACATATTTAAGTCTTTTTTATATATATTGCATGGGAAAACCATGGGGCTCATAGATTTTTGGATAGTTAAGGGTGGTTCCATATCATATCTTTGATAGGTTTTGATACCGTCTTGAATTCGGACAAACTTAACTCAGCCTCAAAGCTAGCTTTTGACACAAGTCTAGTACAAACATTTATAAACTTTATGGCCATATCTAAAGTCAATGTGGGATCTCAACAAAGTAGAAACTCAACAGTCAAACACATACAATTATGCAACTACTTACATCAAACATTTGCTCAACAAACCAAAACTATGACAATCTAAACATACATTTATGTAAGTAAAGAATACCAACCTCTGTAAGTTCCAGTTATGTTCCATTGTGAAAATGGACCTAAGTCGCTTTCGTCTTTTCTTGTAAAAACCCACTGAAAGAAGCAATGTCAATAATACAAGTAAATGAATGCATTTGACACAGGCATTCAGATATCAATCTATCACTGAAAAGAATGTTTAGTTTTCAAGGAGAAGCCACGTTGCCTTGTGGACCTGTGGTAAAATGATAGTCCTAGGAGGAATGTTACGGCCTTGCAACCACACCATAATGGCTCTTACAAGAAACTTAACTGTAAAAGATCCAATTTGTTTCTCATTTGATGATTCAATATGTTTCATTTATTTCTAAATAAAAGTTCAGCAAATGCACACAAAGAATTGATACCGCATCAAGTCATTCTAAACACATATACTTGAAAGTCAAATCGTGCAAATGCCTTCAGCCCTTTACAAAAACCACATTGTTTTATCTTACTCGAGCCTGACATTAAACATCAAATTTTATGTTTCCACTTTCACAACAGGCAAAAATAAAGAGACAAAAAACAGTAGCACCTAACCTAAGAAACCCCTCCAAGCTCATTCATTCAAAACTAAACTTGAAGCAAGAAATGATCAATTATAAGGCCAAAACAAAGCATGAAAAAGTTAGGTTCAAATTGACACTCAGCATCAACAATTCCCACTCCAAAACACAACACAGGGGCTAATTCTAAACCCAATTGCAACAACAACAAAAACCAAAAATTCACACAACAATAAACATACCTCATCACCCCAGGAATTGGTTCTATCCCTTAAGGGTCTCAAACCCGCCACAGGACTCAGAAACAACAAAAGCACCAACCACCCACATGAAATTCTCAACAAAATCCCCACTTCCCTCCTCTCAAGTTCCAATCTTTGAAAGTCAACCTCAACCATGTCCAACCCCAAACACACCATACCACACAGAAACTACAATTTGAACAGCCCAGTTCCTAGTTGTGGCAGCTGATCACAGGGAATCAAAGAGAAAAATCCAAAACCCATCAGAGGAAATCGCTTAAGAAATCCAAAGGGTTGCTTCAAAAGGAGTCAAAGGAACGAATCGCTCGCCGAGTCACAACAACGAGTCACACCAGTTAGAGGTTGATTCAGATAAGAGAGAGAGACAGTGAAAGGCCAACGACTTTGATACAAAATTTGGCTTCACCAGCAAGGTCTGCCACCAAATGAAGCCAATTTTGGTTTAATTAATAAAAAAAAATTGGATTAAGAAAATGTAAAATGGTTTTGGGTTTGAAGGAGAAGGACTGGGTAGGACCAGGAGCCGTGGTTGACGAGGTTGTCTCTACTGTAGTACGGAGTAGGCTGCGGTTTTCTACAAAGGAAAATTATTTTTATGAAAATATTAGAGAAAGAAATATTATGTTAATATTAATTATTTTAGATTTCATTATTATTTAGCATTTACAAATTAATTAATTTTCATTATCAAAATTTCTTTGTTCAAATTGTAAAGTAATTGAATTCTAAATTTAGTCTTTTTAAAAGTTATGACTTTAATTTTTTTCTTAATAAATTAAAATATATAATTAATATTTATTTTGACAAGTTAAAAAAATAGATATTGAAAAAGTGACTAGAATAATGAATTGATATTTCACAAATAATAGAAGTGTACAGAGAATCTACATATTCAATGTTATCTGTATCTTCATGGGAAGGGGTGGGTATCTCATATTTTTATGAAAATGAAAGTTTTTTTTTTCTCCAACTATTATTGTTCTACCTGTTTTTCAATTTTATTTTGTAATTAGAAAATATTTTGTATAAAATTATGAAGTATCAATATAACGTGTCTATTGGAATAATATTTTTTAATATAAGTTTATGATTCCTAAGAATATAATTTTGTTAGCTATCTGTATCGAAAATTCCTTTAACTATTTTTTTCCATCCACAACGTTCAAAAGTTGAGACAGTGTTTAAAAGAACAGATTCTAGTTTCACTCAAAGTTCAACTACATTCTATCTTAGAATTAAAAAAAAAAAAGGTTGAATCATTCTAAGAAAATAAATACTCCTTCCAAACCTTTTAATAAATAATAAATTACAAGTTTATTCTTTTATAATAACCCGCGTGTAATGTCTACTCTGTTAATTTAACACAATTAACATATTTTAAATGTGTTCTCATGCCCATTAATTAAACAATTTTTTATTTGGTTCTTAATAAAAGTTGTTTTTTCATCTTTGTAAATTTTAAAGTAATTGTGTTTTAAGATAAAAAGAAATAGTCTTTTAAAAATGAATAATTATTGATTTTAGATATTGTAAAGTACTTTTTATTTGAATTTCATTGTTCATCGATTTAAAATACCTAACATTCATTTTAAGATATAGAAATAACATTTATTTTAAGATATATATATATATAT
>Ga0123340_1004832_pt1 | contig 12814 bp, 5 predicted proteins | sample SirMexnodulemix_FD_89961 | JGI IMG/M metagenome (GOLD analysis project Ga0123340, IMG submission 89961) | Root nodule microbial communities of legume samples collected from Mexico - Siratro Mexico nodule mix | ecosystem: Host-associated > Plants > Roots > Nodule | place: Mexico: Nepantla... | reverse complement strand
TAAAAAAATAGAATTTTATGCAGTCATTCGTGCATTTTAAAAAATCAAAAAAATGAAAAATAAAGTTATATGCATTTTCATATCATCATTCAGCAAACAAAAATGAAAAATATACATTTCCTACATGCATTTTCATCATGCATTCATTTATGCATCGCCATAGGAATTCTCGAATAAAATTTCATACAAATGTTCATGCATTCGCATGACACTTATGCATTTCTTTTAAATGTTGATATTAAATAATAATGACAAAATATCAATATCATTACTTTCAATCATACATTTTTAAAAATAAAATTTTATACATTCTAAAAAAAAAAGAGAAAGATAAACAATAATTTCATGTATTCATAAATGCATTTTCTTAAAAAAAAAAGGAATAAATTTTTCATGCATCCAAATTTCATACGTCCATATATTTGCATTTTAAAAAAAAATCATAAATGAATTCCTAAAAATTTCATGCATAAAAAAATACAAAAAAAGAAGACAAAACAAAACAAAAATAATTGCTTAAATGGTTTGTATTTTTGTACATCTTTTTCTAATTTGCTAGCATAAAAAAATTATTGACATGTATACATTTTGCATGCATCATACTTCTAAATATGTATCATACATTTAGACATTCACCACACATCTAAACATACATCACATATCTTAACATACATCATACATTTTCACATGCATTATACATCTTCAAAGGCATCCATACTACATTCTATAACATTGGAGGAATTTTGAAAATACATTTTCAAAGAAATATAAAATAAAAAAATAGAGTTTTATGCATTGTTCATGCATTCTCATAAAATAAAAAGAAGAAAAAATGAAAAATAGAATTTTATGCATTCTCTTAAAATCAAAACAAAAAATAGAGTTTTATGCATTCTTTTAAAATTGAAAACTAAAAAATAGAGTTTTGTGCATCCATTCTTACATCCTCATTAATAAAAATGTATAGTTCTCATTTGAAAAAAAAAAAAACTAAAAAAATAGAATAGAGTTTTATGCAATCATTCATGCATTCTCATTCAAAAATGAAAAATGAAAAATAAAGTTTTATGCATGCAAATATGCATTTACTTAAAATCAAAACTTAATAGAATGTTGGGCATGCATCTATGCATTATTTTGCAATTAAAGCTGAAAAATAAAATAGAGTTTTTGTGCATTCATCTATGCATTCTCATTTTCAAAAAATAAAAAAAATATAGTTTTATACCTGCATTCTCAAAAAATCAAAAATCAATAATGAAAAATGAAGTTTTATGCATGCTTTCTCATTTAATCAAGAATAAAAAATACGTATTTTCATATCATCATTCATTCAATAAACAAAAATTGAAACTATGCATTCCATACATACATTCTCATAAATCATCATAGGATTTCATGTATATGTTCATACGTTCTCAATGCACTCATGCATCTCTTCCTAAATGCCAATATCAAACAAAAAACAATCATCAAGAATATCAAAAATGAAAAATATTGCACACATTCGTGCATTCATACACTTACCTCACTTCTTGCAAGATTTATTTTGACACCTGCTTGATGGGGTCATGGTCCCAACCTCATTTTTTTTTTTAAAAAAGTCCATTTGAGACCCTCCCTGCAGTGTGAAGGTCTTGACTTCACTGAAAAATAGAAAGACAAGGGCAAATAAAATTTTTCTTGAAAAAATATGAAATAGAATAACACAAAAAAATCAATCACTTTTTTACAGAAAAAAAAACACGTCAACATATAATGATTACAAGAAACATATACACATTGAAAATTTTTGTAAATACACTCTCATTTGAAAATTTCTAAATTTTGTACATATATCAAAACTTTTATACATATGTCCCTTTTTGAAAAAAAACCTTTTGTACATACATGTTATTGAAAATATTTTATAAATAAATTCTCCTGTAAATATTTGTGAGAGAAAAAAAAACACCTTTAAATATACATTCTTTTCTGAAAATTTATACATACTTTTTCAAAAAAAATAATACATTTGAGCATAGATTATCATTGAAAAAATCAGAAAAAATAGAATGTAGAGCAGACATTCATGCATATCATTAAAAAATTAAAAATTACAATTTCGAGCATCCATTCATGCATTACCATTCAAGAAAAAAATTGAAAAATTTAAAAGAAAATAAAAGATAGATTTTCATGCATGTATTTTCAAAGGAACAAAATCAGCTTGTGAATATCTATGTATGCATTCACAAAATCTCTTATGCATTTTTCTAGAATTTCGTACATCGTATATGCATTCCCAAAAATTCCATTTATATATGCATTCTCAAAAAAAGATTATGCATGCATACATATTAAAAGAAAACAAAAAAAATCTAAAAAAAAATCATGCATTTTTAAAAAGAAAAAGTCCAAAATTTCATAAATGCATTTTCTCATAAAAAAAATTACTTCAAACATACATCATATATGCATTAAAAAAAAATCATGCATCCATAAAAGCATTTTTTCAGAAAAAAAATCTTTCAAACATGCATTATATATGCATTAAAAAAAATCATGTATTCATAAGTGCATTTTCTGAAAAAATTCATGCATTCATTCATTCAAACATATATCATATATGCATTTTCCAAAAACAAAAGGTCAAAAAAATAATTAAATTTTCAAAAGAATAAAAAAGAGAAAAGGAAAATGTGGTGAGTCATGTTCATGGATCATTAAATCCACAAGATTGTGAATAATAATAAAATGGGGATCATTCAAGCGAAATGTTTAATAAGGGTAACAATTGACTTTTCCAAGGAAGCATTTGTATATATGGTTACCTGTTGGCTTCCCCAAAATTTTTAAGATTCCCAAAATTCTCAAATGAAAGGATTGTCCAAATGACTATTATTATCTAAGAATATTTTTACACTGAGGTAGAATGTCAGTTTTCTGTTAGTTGGCCAATATCCTATCTTTATTCTTAAGGGGCATTCAAAAAATATTAGAAAAAATTCTTTTAGATTGAAAACCTAAAAGGGTGATCTAAGCAAAATATAGGACAATAGAAAAAAGAAAAAAGAGAAAAATGTACGTGTCATAAGTCATTAATTTGTTCTATTGTTAAACTTTTTGAAAATCAAACAATCAGGATTCAAAATGATATATGACCATGTTTCTATATCTAAAACACTTTTGTAAAACCTTTGTACCCTCTTTGAGACAAAAAATAAAAATATTTCTTTCAACTATCTCCAATGATAATCATTAACAATTTGGAGCTTAGTCTAAGGTTTAGATAGAAGAAATTCAAAAACAATTTATATGCCAAAACTCCCAATCTCATCAAGAAATGCACATCATAAGTTCCTTAAAGCCTAAAGGAAATGCACATCAGGCAAGGAGTACATCGAAAACTTCTCAAGAAGAAAAAAAAATTGAAAAAAAGAAAAAAGATCGAAAAGAAAAAAGAAAGAAAAAAAGAACAGAGAAGTAAGAGAGGTATTCTCCGAAAGTTCGTCAAAGAGTGAGTACAACACAGGCTCTCTAGGAAAAGGAAAAAGAACATAATGATGAAAAACTCATGGAAGATGACTTGGTTGGTTACAACATTTGGTTGATGATCTTTGTTTCCAAAAAGATATTTTTTGAGCCTTTATATCCTTTTCATCACAACCCTTTTTATCCTTGGGCACGTTAAGCCCAATAAAATCCATATTGATTGAGGAATGATTGCAATGATTTTCATAAAATTTAGCTTTGTAACAAGAGGACATGACTGATAATAAGTGTTAAAAAGTGAAAGAAATGAAGAAAGAAAAGATGAATGAAAAAGAAAGAAATACATGAGAATGCCTTTTTCAGAAGAGAGTAACCTATACTCAGATCAACTGGGAATGAAGCATCGGAAGTAACATTGGGCCAATCTGATACCCTTGCCTTCCCTCACATATATCTCATCATACATACCAAATGGGGCAATCCTATTTCGAGTAACTTTGTTAGCCCTTATACAATACTAGGGCAATCCAGTTTCATCCATAACCTTGTTATCCCATTTTTGTCACCTTACCAAGACAAGTCATCTTTCACACAAATCTCATCATTTCCCATTGTACATGCAAACTAAGGCAATTGCAAAGCCTATTTCCCTTCATGAAGAGTCTTTTACATTACCTTTATTTCTTTTGAACCAGGTTGTTCATACCCTCCAAGCCTAAAGCTCACATAACCAATCCAATACATTGAAACTAGGCCACCAAAATTGGGGCAATCCTATCGAAAGATTTGCATCCTCAGTATCTTTCAAATACCTCAAATTCCTAAACACTTACCCTTTTACCCATGGGTTCAAGCATGCATCTAAGCAAGGTCTCCAAAAGGAAAGTTGATGGCTACACTAGGTTGACATTAGCTTCAAATGACCCTAGATTTTCTTAAAAGGGAAATTGAATGATTACCAGAAATTTCTGATTCTACACAGTACATATTTTTGAAGAAAAAAAAAATAATGAAAATCTTTTGTACATATTGAAAAATCAAGAAAAAATCATTTGTGCATATTTGAAATATTCATCATATATACATTATCATTACAGAAAATCAAAAACAAAATTTCATGCTTGCATCATTCAAAAAGGAACAAAAAAAATCAAATTTCATGCATTTTAGTTCAAATTAAAATTCATATTCAACAAAAGTTCATGCATTCAAACATGTAATTTCATTCAAATTAAATTTCATACTCAATCAAAAAATTCATGCATTCATAAATGCATCATTCAAAAGAAGAACAAAAAATCAAATTTCATGCATTTTCAAAATCCACATTTAAGCAAAGTTTCATGCATACATATGCATTCTTCAAAAAAAAAAAATTCACATTCAAGCAAATTTCGGGCATTCAAGCATGCACTTTTCGTTGAAAAAGTTCACAAAGTTTCATACATTCATAAATGCATTCTTAAAAAGAAACAAAAAAAAAAAATCATGCATTGTCATGCATCCAACATACTTCTTTCAACAAGGAAAAATTAAGCTTCATGCAAATCAACAAAAAATATTTTTAGAGAAAAGACTCAATTTTGTATCCCTATTAGGGAAAGGACTCAATGTCGTATCTCTATTTGAAGAAAGCACTCAATGTCGTATCTCCACATATTGCAACACGGTTGTACATTCTCAGAAACACTGTCCAGAGATTTGATTTCAAGTGATGATGCATTATTTTAGACATAGTCAGGATCTCAGTCTCACTCTTCAGTTGTAACCTTCCAATTTCGACTCTTTATTTTGGGCATTCACATGGTGTTCATCTACATGCTTCTACAACACGGTTATACAATCTCAGTGACTCTGTACAGAGATTTGATTTAAAGTGATGATGCGTGATTTTGGACGCGGTCAGGATCTCAGTCTCACTCTTCAGTTGTAACCTTCCAACACTGTTAAGGTTTCGACTCTTTATTTTGAGCGTTCACATGGTGTTCATTTACATGTTTCTAAAACACAGTTATACAATCTCAGCGACACTATCCAGAGATTTGATTTCAAGTAATGATGCACAATTTTAGACAGTCAGCATCTCGGTCTCACTCTTCAGTTGTAACCCTCCAACACTGTTAAGGTTTTGACTCTTTAGTTTGAGCATTCACATGGTGTTCGTCTACATGCTTTTACAACACAATTGTACAATCTCAGTGACACTGTCCAGAGATTTCATTTCAAGTGATGATGCGCAATTTTATACACGGTCAGGATCTCGGTCTCACTCTTCAGTTGTAACCTTCCAACACTAACTCTTTATTTTGAGCGTTCACATGGTGTTCGTCTACATATTACTCCTACAACACCGTTGTACAATCTCAGCGACACTGTCTAGAGATTTGATTTCAAATGTTGATGTGAGATTTTAGACACAGACAGGATCTCGGTCTCACTCTTCAATTGTAACCTTCGAACACTGTTAAGGTTTCGACTCTTTATTTTAGCATTCACATGGTGTTCGTCTACTCAATCTCTGCAGACATTGTCTGGGTATTGATTTCAAGTAAATGATATATGATTTTAGACACGGTCACGATCTCAATTTCACATTTTTAGGAACGACTCTTTTGTCTCAGTTCAAGGTCAGTTCAAAATTTAAGATTTATGACCCTCTCATCTCAGAACAAGGTCAAAATGAAGGACAATGACCCTCTCATCTCAGTACAAGGTCAGTTTGAAAATCAATCTTCATGACCCTCTCATCTCAATACAAGGTCAAAATGAAGAACAACGACCCTCTCGTCTCAGTACAAGGTCAAAATAAAGGACAACGGTCCTCTCATCTCAATACAAGATCAGTCCAAAAATTAATCCTCACGACCCTCTCGTCTCAGTACAAGGTCAAAAGGAAAAACAATGACCCTCTCGTCTCAGTACAAGGTTAGTTCAATTCAAAATTTACGACCCTCTCGTCTTAGTACAAGGTCAGTTTAAGGTACGTGACCCTCCGCTCTCAGTACAAGGTCTCGACCTCTATCTATACATTTATTTTATTTATCTTTATTTTCAAACCTGAACGAAATTAGTGTTTTTTTCCTTACTTATCTTTTACTTATATAGTATGAACTTCAAAAGTTCAGATCATCTAGTAAAATTTAAGTAAGGAGGGACAACTCAACACCCAATTTCGTCCAAGCAAATAAAATTATTTCAAAATATAAAATATATATAAATTTAAAATAAAAATTTAGTTTTTATCATACTTTGTCATTTAGATAAATAAATAAAAAGAGAGTTTTAGTTTTAATTTATGAATAAAGTTTTAAAATAAAATTTGTAAAAATGATAAAGAATTTACTCAAGCCCAATCCATTTAAAGTTTGTCTAAAAAAATAATAATAAAAATAAAATTGTCATTAAAGTGTTGTCATGTCACATTGTCTTTCTCTTTTTGTCTGCCTTTTCTGATGCCCATTAATGACATGAAAATTAATTGAAAATAAATTAAAAATTATAGAAAGGTTAGAAATTTGAATAGTTGATCTGACTATTATTCTGATTAATTGCAAATGATTCTGCTAAATGTTGATGATTTTCAATTAAATGTTGATTGTCTAATATTTTGTGCATTTTCTTTTTGAATTGTTATGCTCATTTTATTTGTTGATTCCTTTTATTCTTTTAGGTTGCTCTTAATAAAATAATAAAAAAAAATGTGTGTTGAGTTTTGTTTTAAAATAGCCGCATAAAATAATAAAAAAGAAAAGAATAAAAATTTGAAGAAAGTCCAACCCATTAAGAAATAAATTGTCTTTGAATAAAACTCAAATTAATAAAGGGTTCACTTTGAAAAAAATAAAGTAAATTAGTTTGCTTAGGTCCAGTCCAATAAAAGTGTGTTAAAAAAGGAAAATAAAATTGATATTTTGCATCGCTCCTTATTAAGAAGTGCTGCCACGTCACAATTTCTCTTTCTATTAAATAATCTCACTATCTTTTCAGGCACTCATTTTTAGTGCACAAAAATTAATTTTAAATTAAAAAAATAATTAATGGAAATTTGAATAGATTGGCTAAGAGAATCTGATATTAATTGGATATTATTATGCTTAATTGCAAATAATGGTTATAATGGGTGGTTATTCTACTTAATACAAATAACTCTGATTCATTCTGATTCATTCTTCAGCCTCAAACTAAAATTGGGGGGCAGATTCATTGAATTGAATTGATGGGGTAAAGTAATGGAGAGGTTTGAAGAAATTTTATAAAAGAAAATACCAAAATAAGACTACACACCGGTTTTTGAGAGAGCACTACAATTACACACGAAAAAATTACTGAAGATTCGGAGGCTTGAATTAGAAGAAGGAGGTGAATTTTGTGAAAACTGATCTTCAACTGATATGTCTTGATCGCTCAGCCTCATGTGATTGTTCTATTTGTTCTTATTCTTTTTGTCCTTGTTTTGTTTGTTTGACTTGTTGAAATTTCAATATCATGAATATTAGTATTTTTTTATTGTTTGTAAATAAATTTGCATTGTTAACACTAGAAGTTGCTTTATTGATTTGATGAAGCCAAACCAACTTCAACTAAAGTTGCTGAGTTTATTTGGAGCAACCAGCTATGTTGACCAAGTCAAGACCAAGTGCTGCCAAGTGAAGATGCATGGAGTTTGGTGTTTTGGTCTAGGCTTTAGGTGGTGTTGGTGTGTCTTGATTGAGGTTAAAATCTGTGATGATGAATGTGTTGATCATTGATAAGCTCCATTGTGAAAATTGATTTTAGCAAGTTTTTAAAAAATCATTAAAAAAACAGATTTCAGATTTCGATAAACCGTTTTAACTGTATTTTAAAATTTAGTCGACTGAATGTTAAATCAATCGACTAAAGTTTGACAGTTGTCACTACAGCTATTTATAAATAGTTGGTGCATTTTCAAAAGATAATAACACAGAGAATTTTCATACATACTACACTGATTTGAATTGAGAGAAAACGCTACCACCTTTTTGAGATCAAGATCATTTGAAGTTTTCAAAGAACTCATCAAGAACTGGTTTTCTGCATTCTACTGGAGCTTTGGAAACTGACTGCGCATTTCTACATCATTGATCTGACCTCAGCCTAAGCACTCTACACCTGTTTCTTCTTACATTTCTAATCTGTTGTATAGAGTTGCTTGTGTTAGTTGATTTTTGTGTAAATCTTTCATATGTATTGAAACTTACTGTGTTCTTGAATTACTGGGGTGTAATTTGTGGTGTAGTGTGAGGCATTTCTTGGTTATACATTGGGTTATGTATAACTGTGACTTGTTGTAGGTGTCAGCAAAGGTGTTCTTGAAACACACAGTGGGTTTCTGTGTGGTTTCTTGTTCTGCTGTGGGTTCAGCAGTGGTCTACTGCGGGTTGCAGTGAGACGTTTCTGGGTTATACAGTGAACTCTGTATAACTGTGACTTGCTGTGGGTTTCAACAAGGGAGTTCTTGAAACGCACAGTGGACTCTGTGTGGTTTCTTGGTCTACTGTAGATTCAGCAGCGGTTGTTGCGAGTGCAGTGTATTCTTGCTGTGGGCAAGTGTTGTAAACTTGATCAGTTGATCAGTTTTAGTGAAATCCTTACTGTGTGTGAGGGACTGGACGTAGCCCTTTTGGTGGGTGAACCAATATAAAAACCTTTGTGTTCTTGAATTTTCTTTCTCCTTCTTGATCACTGATTTAATTGACTGGTTCACTGTATAAACTATTTTCAGAATATATAACTGAACTATAATTGATTTAAGACTCAAACATCTTTTAATAATTGTTTCTTTAATAAAAAGAATTTTATTTTTGATTGGTTCATAATAATTTGAACTGTTAATTGAAACAAATTTGACCAGTTCATTCTGTGCAGTTAACTTCTATCTATATCAGTGTAGTAAACTAACTTGCTTCCGCAGTTACATTTGAATTCTGATAAATCTGTTTGGTTTGCTGCATTGTACTGTGACTTGATTATGTTCTGTTTACTGATTCATTCTACTGCTCTGCTCAGTAAAGTCAATAAAGATCCAGTTTATCAAACTGATTTGAATTTTCTTAAAAGGTTAAATAGTTTTGAAAAAGATTTTGAAATCCAATTCACCTCCCCTCTTGTATTTCCACCAAAACAATTTCTTACATGCATTATAAATTTGTTTTTGTTATACTAGATATGCTGCTCTAAGCACGTCCCGTTGTTTAATTCTTCCTAGAAACGACTGTTTCAGACCCTCAGAAAAAAAAAAAAAAAACTAAACTAAATCTCAGTGAACCATGGAAGCAAGAACGTCAGACTACCCAACAATAACCTTAACCTCATCAGACCCCATCAAAGCTCTCCAAAAGAAATCCTAAACCATTACCATTACTTTTTTCTTCTTCTTTTGTTTTCTTAACAAATCAATAAATAATGTTTCATTTCAAATAAATTTGTAAAAATATTAAAAAAATAGAACATTTCCACATTTTCAAGAAAAATATAAAATGTTTTCCAAAAATTAATAAAATATATAATTTTCAAAAAATATATAAAATATTCTCCAAAAGTTAATAAAATATTAAATTTTTGAAATAAAAAAAAATAAAATAGCTTTCAAATAAAAAAAAAATGAAACAGTTTTCAAAAATATAAAAAATGTAAAACTAACTCTCAAAAAAACAAAAAAAGAATAAAATAGTTATCAAAAATAAAATATCAAATATCATCAAACAAAAATTCTTCTTAAATTAGAACTACATGAACCCTAATTTTTCATTCTACATGGAAATACGTAGTACCAAGGTCTATCCTTGTCGAGTCAAAAAATAAAAAATATTATTCTTTACTTATTGGTTCTTATCTTTTTGTATATATATTTTCTTTGTTTTATTTGCATTATTTTTATTGTTTATTTTTATTCTGTTTATTTATATTTATTTCACATCTCTGTTTATTTTTCTGTTCCATTTTTATTTACTGTTTATGGCACCTTTATTATTTTCTTCTTATCTTTTATTTGCATTTTTATTCGTTTTTATCATTTTATTTAGCCATTCTTATTACATCTTTATTGTTTTTATATTTATTTATTTTTATTTTTAATTACATCTTTATTATTTCTTTATTTTTTTAATTGTATTTTTAATATTTTTTTCGTTTATTTTTATTTGCATTTTTATTTCTTTTTAATTGCATCTTTATTGTTATCATGTTTTTATGGGAAAAATAACATTTTATTAAACCACACCCATTTTCTTATTTTGACTAAAGATACCGTCTTAAGACAGGCGTTGTAGGGTGCTAATATCTTCCCCACACCTAACCGACTCCCGAATCCCAAACTTTGTTCGTAGACTCTTTTTCTTAATTGGTTTTTTCATGGTTTTTTTATAAACTATGGTGGCGATTCCAATCTCAAATTTATTTTTTTTTTAAATAAAATTTTTTGATCATCTCGTCGTGATTTCGGTTACGACAGAAACCTTCTGAAATTATTAAGAAATGGTCTTCAACAATTCACTTTAACATGTGCACAACTTGATCCACTCTAGAGATTTTGAAATTATATACCACTTCTGATTGTTCTCATTCAAGCTAAACAAGCCCTTTTAAATTGAAGAAGTCGTATAAGTTATAGTCAACAGCGTCTAGGACCAATTTTCAAGGACCAGATAAATGAAATTGACATGTTCCAACTGTAATAGTTGACTATAATAATTGGTAGCCGTGTAGGCTAAGGAAGAAATTATTTAACCACCATAAATCTAATTCAACATCTTTTCACATGATCAATAAAAATTGACACTATTAAAGGCTTTAAAACATGCTTAAGAACAATCTGATCAGAAAAGGGAATGGTTATTGAAGCAAGTTGGGTCATCCATATTATGCACAATGTGAAAGCTCGCCCAACTTAGTTGTGATGATGTAGTAATATGTTACATGTTACAATTTAGTTTCATTAGTGAAATTTAAATTTTAAAAGTACATATTTATTTCCTTATTTTCTCGATGTAAAATCAGTTAAAATATATATAGAGAAATCATTTCAAATAAAAGAATACAAAAAGAAAAAAGAGAAATACATTAAATTGAAGAATTAGACGAATCATTTCAAATAAAAGATTTCAAAAAGAAAAAAGAGAAATACATCATATAATACATAAATTGAAGAATTAGAGTATCTATTCAGTGTCTATTGTCAATCTACTACCGAAAACATTCAGATTTTTGGGTTGTGTGAAACCAATACATAATTATTTATCATTGTAAAGTAATCCTTTGTGAGTTTTCATTGTTCTTTCTTTTAAAGATGTTTCTTTAAATCTTGAGTCATCTTGATATAACCTCTTTCTGAAACTAATTGTTCCTGCAATTTTTTATATTTTAATTTTAAAATAAAGATATCAAAATAATTTTTTATATTTAAAAACTTGTATAGTACATATTCCAATTTTGAATAGTACAAGAAGCAACTGCCAACAAGCTTAAAGTTGGGCCAAGATGTAAATTAAAACATAATGGGAATAATTCATCATAAATATTCCACAAGATCATTAGAATCTATGATCCTCACATATAGGATAATAAGAGAGACTTACCTTGATCCATGAGAGATCTTCTTTCTTTGACTTATCTCTTTATCTTTATTCTCCTTTCACCCAATCTATCTCTTTCAGTCACTTTAATCTCCACACACGTTATTGATAGTTAACTATGAAGAACGCTCATACTACAGAGACAGAACCCTATGTTCTTTATAAAACCAATGTCCGTCAGATCGGTTACTATCAGTTATTTATTAAATAAACCACTTCTCATAATTACCAAAATGTCTTCTTAGTTTTATTAAATCACATACAGGCCCATAATAATATTTCACATGAGTCACATTATAGAATAATTTATTTATTTATTCTAACATTCTCCCACTTGACTCATGTGATGCTATAATACTTCATGATTTAATAAATTACATAAGTAATAATGCGCATTAAAGGACATTCAATAAAATTGGTTCCATCATTCGTCATACTTAAAGATATAAGAATAATAAGAGTCATGGAGGTTACATGTCATTCAATCGACATACTTCCTTCCATGTACTACTGTATCGTCCTTCTCCTTAATATGACCTCATAATGAGAAGTGCATAATGGGTTCAAACATAATGTCATCTTTCATCATCAATAATAACATAATCTGTTTTCTACATCATAATCAAAATTTGCATGCACATTCATAAAGTAGAAAACATATATTTCAGAAACTTGAACAACAATGAGCTTAGAGTGTTAAATAGCATTAATAAACATTTAACATTCACTAGTACACATAATGCCCATAT
>Ga0123340_1004831_pt1 | contig 12814 bp, 7 predicted proteins | sample SirMexnodulemix_FD_89961 | JGI IMG/M metagenome (GOLD analysis project Ga0123340, IMG submission 89961) | Root nodule microbial communities of legume samples collected from Mexico - Siratro Mexico nodule mix | ecosystem: Host-associated > Plants > Roots > Nodule | place: Mexico: Nepantla... | reverse complement strand
ATATAGAATATAAAAACTCAAAAAATCTAAAATAATAAGGTAAGAATTAAAATATATTAAAAGATATTAACAGAAAGTATTTAAAATGTCTAGGACAAAATATCAATACACGTAAATGTTAAAATAAAAATATCAAGTGCATTTTTGGTACTTTAGTCAATTATATAGTTCAGGTTGAAATTTTGTATAGTGCAAGAACTGCCATGAAAAAATGGTTGTTGGGTCTATTGCATGGATGCAAAAGTAGCGGAACAGTTGCTTACTGTGCCATACACTATGAAACATACTTGCCGAAGATTTGCAGTTGATATTAGTCGAAAGATGTTGGAGATTTGCACCTAATATGTAGTGTGTTTAAGTTGTTCTTGTGTTGGGTATTTATTTTTACAGAGGTAAATGAGTTTGAGTTTAAATCACTTTCAACTATTATTTATGAAATTGTATATTCAATCTTATCTATGAAATTCGTTAGTGACTATGTATGTTTTTTAAGAATTTAAAATTGATTTTATGTTTAAACCGCGCTCAATAGTATGTTTAAATGTTCGAACAATAACAAGTTTATCACAAATAGTATTAATTGGTGTATGTGACTTTCTCTTTGTTGGATATCAGAATTAATAAAAAATAATTTTGATTAACTGGACTCATTAAAGTTTCTTTGTTAGTTACATGTGGATAAATAAGTTGCTAATGGATTAGTAAATTATTCACTGCATTAGCTTCTTTCATCTTTATGTGCCAATTTATACATTACATATTAGGCTTTTTAATGGTTAAATACGGATTAATAATAAATTGTTGACTATGTATTAGATTCTTTCACTCTTACCTGCTAACTAATAAATTGTTGAGACTGTCTTAACCTCTCTTTTACTATTATATGCGGATTAATAAATTATTTTAGACTTTTTCACCATACTATGCAGATAAATAATAAATGGTGACTATGTGTTAGTCTCTAAATTGATGATTATTTTTACCCTTGTGTGCATATTAATAAATTGTTGACTACTTGTTAACATCTTTCACCATATAGCCTTTTTAGGTGCAGATTAATAAATTATTTACTACGTGTTAGTCTTCATTGTTACTTGCGAGTCTAAACATTATGTGATAACTTTAACCACTGCTTGTGAATTTATACTTTATACATCAAGTTTTAGCCTCTTTTACTATTACATGCTGATTAATAAATTGTTGTCTACTTATTAACTTCTTTTACTATTACTTGTAGATTAATAAATTGTTAATTATATGATAACCTCACTTCGCTATTACATTACATGCGGATTAATAAATTGTTGATTATGTCTTAATCTTTTTCACTACTACATACAAATAATTAAATCGCACAAGGTGGTGGATACTAACTAATTTTGATTAACCAGACCTACTAACGTTTATTTGCTAATTACATATTAGTTTTTTTCGTCGCTACGTGTGGATTAGTAAATTACTTCTTATGTATTAGTTTCTTTTATCGTTATATGCGAATTTGCAAATCACATATTAGGTTTTTTTCTTTTTCATCGCTAAGTGCGGATTAATAAAGTATTGATTACGTGTTAGATTATTTCACCGCTACGTGCAGACCAAAAAATTATTAACTTTGTCTTATCCTCTTTAACTTTTATGCGAATAAATAAATTGTTAATTAAGTGTTAGTCTTTTTTCACCGTTACTTTAAATTAATAAATAATTACATATTAACCTGTTCTAAAGTTATGTGCAAATTTGCTTACTACATGTTAGCATCTTTCACCATGTAGCATCTTTACATGCATATTAAGTGGGGAATCTAATAATGTGTTAGAGTCTCTTTAACCACTAGGTGCCAATTTATACATCAAGTTTTAGCTTTTTTTTACGGATTAATAATAAATTATTGAATACTTATTAGTCTCTTCCATTAGTACGTGAGAATTAATAAATTGTTAATTAGTTGTTAGATTTTTTTAATGCTAATTGTTGATTATATGGTAGCCTCATTCACTGTTAGGTGCCTGTTAATAAAGTATCGGCTTAACATCTTTCACCACTACATACAGATAAATAAATGACATAAAGCAACGGGTTCGGCGGTCACTGACGACGTAAAGAAGGTGTTAATGGTGGAGAGCGGCGACCTCTTAACTATCATGGAGGTGGTGGGAGCCACAGGTAATTGTGTTTTGATTAGATTTTCTGGTTGTTTTGTTTGGTAACGAAGGGATGAATATCTGAATACTATATGAAGACACATTATAAATTTATTTCGTATTATTGTACTAAATATTTTCGTACTGTTCAATCAAGAGAACAAATATCTAATATTTTCGTAGTGTTCTAAACAAATTAAACTATTTGGGATGAGATACTGTTTTTCAATGGTAGACCTGCTATTTTACAGCTTCATACTTATTACAATTGATGATGTTTGAAACATGGAGTTGTTAGTGAGGTGGTTGGCTGTTCTTTGTTGAACAACCAATGTGCAGGTATGTTTGTTCTAAGAAATTTTTCAGTACTTGAAGTTGAATCATGTACCAAAAATAAAACTTATTTAATAGCTTAATCATCTAATGCCGTAAAAATAAATAATTAACTGTATTAAAAGCTTCAAAAAAATGTCAAGTATCATAACTAACTCTCTTATCCATTAGTTCAAATTACCCATAACATGTCCATTGTCATGTATATAGCTATTTGGTGTTATAATTCACCTTTGAGTAATTAGTATGTATGAATTAGATTTTGTGAGAGTATGACTCGATAGTTTGTAATAATTTAACACTAAAACAAAGATAAAACAAATATATTAGACTTCATAAAAATTGAATCTAACTTGTTTATTTATATAAGATAAATATACTTTTAAGTTTTAATTTCATATTCATGATAACTTATTTCTAAAAATAGTATTTTCTTCATGGAAAGCATTCTTAAAATGTAAAAAGGATAAAAAAAAACGCCGTTGCCGGGGATCGAACCCGGGTCGTCCGCGTGACAGGCGGAAATACTTACCACTATACTACAACGACTTCCTTTGTTAGATCTACTATTATTTAAATATTTTTATAAATAAGCTGAATCGCTCTTCAACCGATATTTCAAAAATAAAATAATTGAACAATTCTAGAATAAATGACATTTTTATTAAAGTTTAAAAAATGCTGCTGCTTTAAAAGAAAAAGAGTTTGTTCATCGTCAAATTGAATTTGTTTTCTCCTTTTCAACCTATCTTTTAAAAAAAACTACATAGTGCGTAAAAAAAATAAAATTATACGGCATGTATAAATTATGTCCATTTTTTAATATTCAAATGATAGAATACCTTCGAAAATAATACACACCACGAAAAGGTAATAGATACTGTAGTTTCCTTTTAATATAATTGATTTTGTTAAAAGTCATTTCTCTTTTCTTGAAGGACTACTCCGACTGTAATTAATATTTAGTTTTAAATCTTAATTTTATTTTATATACTTTTAAAAAGTAATGATGTTCTAAAAACTAGAGATGTTTAAAGTTTTATTTATTTTTGGAAGATGATGATGACGACGAATAAATGAATGAAATTTACTGTTGAAAGCATTAAGAATTGAAAATAATAATATTATCCATTAAATATTTGTTCATAATTTATCATCGTAATTATGAGATTCATTTTTATTAAAATAAATTAAACTATTATTTACTTGAAAGAACACTGTTAATTTTCTAAAAATGAAGATTTTACAAAATATTAAACACCAGATTAATAAAAATTGGAATGAAAATTCAGACATGATCTGATGGAAGAAAAACGAAGTAGAGAAGTGATTTTGAAGGAATACTTGAAAACCATGTCCTCTAAATACATTAGATAAATGATCTACACTAAATACAATCTTCTAATTGATACACTTGGTCCTCAACTTACCCTTGTCAGATTTCAGCTAAAGACTGCAAAATAAACACAACAACTTCACATTTCTATTCTCAACTAACAACATCTTTAGGACTCAACAAACAACAGATGCTACCAATAAATGATACAAGAATATGGTTGTTTAACTGTAAAACCTCACCAATCATTTTGTCTTCTCATTCATGGCATGTGCTTTCTTTTGACGTTCTGCCTGTTCTGCTTTGTTGCTGCTGGGGTTTGAACCATTCACCCCACTTGGGTTGCTAAAAATCTTTGTTTCTTTTGATTCTGCACCAAGATAATTTGACAATACTCTTCTCACCCCAAAGCCACGACGTTGAGGCTTGATGTTATTGTTGTTGTTGTTATGGTTAATGTTGTTGTTGTTGAGGAAAGGAGATCTCTCTCCCCTTGCAGGACTAATTAGTGGTGGTGCTGGTGAAAATTTTGGTGTGCCAACCGCTTTGTGAGGAGTGCCTGAGACAGACACTTGCATTGGAACCAATGGAAACCTATCTGAATGTTTGGTCAAATCATCCACATACAGCAAATCGTCTATGCGAGCTACAATGTTAAATGCCATGCTCTCCAAAACTCTTGAATAGCTCTCTAGTATGGATTTTCCAACATCCTGAATGTTTCAAATGACATAAGATGTGTTAATGTGAGAGGCTTAGATTGCAAAAACTAGAAGAAAATAAGGAAATAGAAGCATGGAACCTTGTTGCACTGGATCTTGCTGGTATCCAAGGTGGTTTGAGTTAGACCAGGAAATTTTTGCTTCAGTGAAAGTAGAACATTTTCAGCTCTTTCTGCTAGTAGTTCTCTCTTATCTCCATCAGCCATGAAGTCCTTCACAATTTCCCACGATGACTTTGTAGTTGAACGGTTAGGATTTGGTGGGGGTTTAGAGTGAGCTCTTCTACGCCACACGTATATTGAGGCTTCAACACGGTTTGCAATCTCTAGTGCCACATGCTCGGAGGAGAGGTCTAGGCAGTCAAGAAGACACTCTGGAGAGAATTTCTCTGATGTTATGTAATGGTAAATAAAATCCCCCAAGCAAGTTCTTCCATTCTGAAAGTTTAACAATGAATCAAGTTGGAAAAACCCTTTGTGAAAATCAATTTAAATTTCACCACAATGCCATATAAGTCAGCAGACAAGTTTAACTAGATTTTAGCAATGCATATGGTATACTATATTTTAAAGAATGACATATGTTGTGTCTTTAAGCTCGTGATCAAACAAAGCTTGGGAAATATTATTTTTTCTTATCATTTGTCTGAATCATATAATAGCATCAACTTCTATTTATGTGGAAAATAATCATACCTTGGGAAGGGTTTCCAAGTATGACTCAGGAACTTCCATTTCAGCTAAAGCACCGTTGTTGATAGCCATTGAAGCTTTTAGAATTTGGCTTGCACATTCTCTTGTGTGATTCAACTGCTTTCTCGAGTTCTCACTGAGGCCGGCAGGGGGCACACGAGGTACAGGGAGCCACCACTTATCCTCTTGTCGCTGAATTCTTTTGCAAAATGAAGCTGAACCCTCTGCATCTTGGGCTACAATTCCTTGGTCAACATACCAAAACTCCATATCTTTGCAACTATCTAAAATTTCCTGTGATGATGAAGATAAGTTTACATGAGTGTCAGAACAGTTTCTCTACCAACTACTACTCTACTAGCACACCATGAAAGAATAAGATTCAACACTTACAAGAAGCATGTTGTCGAGTTTGCGCAGAGCTGGAAGATTCATGAAAAGATCTGACCTTGGTCTGCAAGTCATCACCTGTACAATGCACCACATATAAACATCACAATCGCAATACCTGTTTCAGTTTTTTAATTGCATACAAAGTAAGAGAGCTCTTTATTGAAAAGAAAACTGAAGTCATATGAGCATTCAATCCAATTATACCTCTAGCTTACTTCCATCTGGAAATGTCTGCCAAGAAGGTATTAACTCAACAATGTGATCACTAACACTAAGAAGCCATTCCATCTCCCTCCGCCACATTTCTTTCTTTTCACAGGGAACAGGTTCTAGTCTCCATAATTGCCCAAATACAGTGGCTACAAGTTGCATGAAATTGGAATTGAAAAGATCATTATAACAACATTTAAATTCAAAACATTAAAGGAAAATTTGAAAATTTTGCCAATCCAGTGTGTGTTACAGACAAGGCATACCACACAGATTTGTAATGGCATTTGAGATGGCCAAAGCACTGCAGACTCCTTTCCCAGATCCTGACATATCTTCCCCAAGCAGTAATTTTGCAAACCTTTCCTTCATTGCATCGATTCCTGATCAAACATTATTTCCCAGTAGTTAGACAACAACCAAATAAATATTAACAACTACACCCACCAAAGTGGTAATAATAGTCTTTCAATCTTTTTCCTGCCTTCAAATACTCAACGAAATTCAGAACTTGTGTGAATATTTAAACTTTTTCCAGTCTTTCAGTACTCCAAATATTCTAGTCCCAACTTACCTGGCATTTTTGAACTGATGCTGGTAAATTTTGTATCCTCCAACTGAGAAACAGGTTCATTTTCTTTCTCATCTGATTTGCGACATTTGGAGAGTGTAGCCTTCCGAATAGGCCAACCAAGAGGAGGAGAAGCACACCCTTTGAGTTCTTGAGTTGAATCAGTGGCAGAAGAAGGAAACCCGTCTTTTTTCTTCTGAAAATTTTCAGCCTTGTTGCATAAAGACTCCATCTTGAACAACTTTCCCTCAGCAGAAAAGCAATGTTTTTTGAACTAAAATCACCCCAATGATGGCTCACTCTCCTCCAACATGTCCCAACACAGCGACAGTAGCAGTTTCTGCCGTAACAGTGAAGGAGTTTGAAAAACAAAGGTAGTTGGGAAGTGGGTTTTATAGATTATCGTGTATGAAGGGACCGTTGAAGTTTCTGTGGACACAGCATCGTGGAAAAGACGATGGAATGAAGAACAATGTAGCTTTTGGGGAAAAGGTTATTGTGTCGCTGAACAGTTATCGTGGTTTCTTGCTCTCTCTCTCTCTCACTCTGTGTTCCAAATTTGAAGTGTGGAATGCCACATGACATACCAACGTCTCTCTGGCTTTCGCTCTCAGAGTAACTCAAATTTGTGGTTAAGTTCAAAAATAATACTAAACAATTTAAACTTGTTTGACCTTTTCTTTTACTCTAAATACATATTATGCTTTCTAATTTCTGTTTAATAATAGTAATTACTATTACATGCATCTCGATATTACTTTTTATAATTTTAATAGTTGCTCTCTCTCTATATATTGTAATTTTAAAAAAATGTACTGATTATATTTTAAAAATTTCCTCAAAATTATTAAATGTTACGAACATCTAATTTTTATTCCAGTTTTAATGCACTAAATTTGAGACATTAAAAATGTAAAATATTCTTGCAAAATTTCAATACTTTAAATTCTTTGCGTTGATATAGTTTTCTATTTCTTTTCCTTAGTGATTACCAATAAAATGTGTGTGTATTATATTCAAATTACTTAATTTATCTTTCTAGTTTCTTATTCATTGTTCCATATTCATGTAATTTATCGAATATAAATCTTCAGGAATAACTTTATGAAATATTTTTTCTGTATCATATCAATTATTTTAAGTAACTAATTCGTTGCTTCAAAAATGGCTAGTTTTTGTATAAATGATTTATTTCATTTTTATTTTCTCTGTTTTCATTTCGAATTCTTTTAATCGGATAATGCGTACTTTTGTTTATATATTTAATTTTTTAATGTATTTTAATTTTTTTATTATTAAAATTAGTTGTGAGTATCCTCTTATAATTTATAAACATTTTAGTCATATGTTTTTAATTCATATTTTGTAATTTTATCTGCATTTCATAAAAATAACTTGCAATGCACTGCAATTACAATTTTAAATAAAATCTAAATACACATGCTAACAGACAATATTACTTTTCTTCTTGTTTTATTTTGTTTTTATTTAAGAAAATAGAGAGACATTAAGTACTTGTCTCTGCCCTAGTATTAATAAAATTCAAGTACAATCTTTCCATAAGAAGGTATATCATTAATTGAAAGGAAGAATAAAAGTTTCCCGTGTAATGAAGAAAACAGTTAAATTAGGTATATATATTTGAATAGAAGTAAAATTGTGAATTGATAGTTCTTGGTTTAAATTTAAATGTAATACATTTTTATTTGCACTCAGGGCAAATGCTTCTTGAAATATCTTTTATGGGAAAAATAAAAGTTCATCTATTTTCTTCCATGTCTCTTGTGAATTGTGTGAAGCGTACACATGGTATCATAAACACAATGGGTAACTGTTTGATATATTTAGTTGATTAGGACTTTTTCATCTTATTTTGTTAACTCTTTCTATCACATACATATATTGTGGTTTATATGCTTTGAACATTCAAATGTCTCTCCCTCATTCTAAATCCCTGCATCATCTTCCCAGCAACAAAAGGTGAAAGACTTTTTTGCCTGTAAAAGCCACCAACAACGGCTAGCACATTTGATGAATGGATCACACATAAACAAAAGTGAAAAAAAAAAAAAAAAAGGTTTAACGTTATTATATCCGTTTGGGAAAGAAGAGGGACTCATAGCCTTGAAGTTTGGTGTTACGTTAATTTTCCAAATTTCAACATTTCATATGCACTTGGATTCCATCACTCCAACACAGAATTAAAATAATGATTAGTCAATGAAAATCACACGTCACAATCTTTTTTTTAATATTGGAATTATACATGGTTGAAAATTTCTTATGGATGTTAAAAATGTAGAAAATAAAAGGTATTGGAAGTAGTTTTAGTTTGAATATAAATTAAATTAAAAATACTAGTTTTATAGGTCCACACTATATTCGTCTGAGCATTGGTTGTGCATTTAAATGTTGAGTTTGGGTAGTAGTAGTTGGCCTTGAATCCATAGTCTTGAAGCAATAATTAACTTTACTTACCACTTGGCACTTGGTAAGGAAACCTTTTCTTCTACTTTTTTGCACCAAAGCTAGTCGTTTGAATTTTAAATCAAAATAAAGAATACGTCCTTTCCCTTCAAGTGGTGAATTTCAAACCCAACCACCCTTAGAAACACGTGATGATGTTCTGAGCATTGTGAATCCGTCATTTTTTCATGGCTATACAACAATTCTTAATAATCTTCATTATGAGGTTTTGTAATCACATGAAGTGTGATTTCTATTAAATTGCATTTTATATTTCTTTTTAATCAATGATATTTGTTTCAAAAATGTCAATATTAAGTGCACGCTACTCTTCATGTGAATTCGCGCAAACTCTTTATTTATTTGAAATAGCAGAGGTGAGCAATTTATGAAATGAATATTCAATGGTCCCCTAAGCATTAAAAAATTTGTTTCCAAATTTTGTTTTCTGGTTCCGTTGGTGACAAAACTCAACTTCGTCTATTTTTTGTCACTGCATTTAACTAACTAGAACACCCTAGAAGAGGAACAAAAGTTCAAAATCCATTGACGTTGATTGTGTTTGTTGTTTTTAACTTCTTCTTTCCTAAACCATAAATTTTTCTAATAGCAGTAGCTAGTTTGGTACTTTTCTGGGAAGCAAAGTTTGTGTTTCTTTGCAGTGTTCCATTTCAAAATTGGTTACTTGAAATGTTAGGATTTATGACAAAATTAAGCATAGTGGTGGCGTGGTGAGAGAGTTGTAGTAGCACCCAAAGTGGGTTGGGTCAATGTTGATGTGTGAATCCAACCACCTCACATTCAAAAAATACAATGTCAGTTCTTCCTGTACCTCTATGATTTCCTCTTGCACCCCATACCTTTTAAAATATTAAAAATATTTCTTTAAAATTTTTAATCTAAAATGTGTGATCTGAAAATTTTCTAAATTATGAAATCCAAAAATTAAATTTGTGATATTTAATATTTTAAATTATACAATTCATAAAAAAATTATATTTCAAATTACATAACTTATAATAATTTTTTATATTCTCAATTGCGTCTTTTAGAATATAATTCTTATATACTGGAATCTACAATCTAAAATAGATGTACTTGAGGTAAGGGACTCTTGCACTCGTAATATCAAATAGATCTAGGAATTATAGATAAATATTCCTAACTTCTATAAAGATCACGTATTTGTTTTAAGAAATATAGAGAAAGTAAAAGAAATTATGTAAGAAACATTCCAAAAAATAATAAGTTTATAAAATAAATAATAAAATAGTTAATTCTCTAATTTACATACTTAAAAATAATTTAAAAACTTAAGATTCATTATCTAAAATCGATACTAACTAAAAATAAAATATGAATTTTATGTAATTTTTAAAAAAATAAATAAATTGCTTCTTTAAGCGATTATGCCACTCTAAATTTGTTTATGATCTATGGTTATATAATCAGGATTTGTTTTTTCATTCTCGAAAGAACAACTATCTCAATCTCACTTACATTGTCTGAAGAAATACAATAACTAATGATGTATACGTCTCTTTTAATTCCAAAAGGAAATTCTACAAGTTTTTCTGAGGCAGTTTCGTCTTGACGCAATTAAATTAGTGTGAATTTGTTTACTAAACATTTGAGTAATGGGTGAAATAATCTTGGGAATTCTAATAACAAGTTAGATCATATAAAACTAACCATATAACCGTATGTTGAAGAGTAAGTTGCATTCCTTCATCCATTTACATCATATTCAATTATATAAATCAAGTTATATAATAATGTTAAATTATTTGTTTATTTTATAATTATTATTGATCAATTATTTATAACAGACTCTTTAAATTATTGAATTGTTAGTTGCAAAATAGTTTAAATATAGCACTTTTACTGGGGTCATGGTGTTTAAAATTTTAAAATTGTTTTGCTATTTTAAATTTTAAAAATGTTGTGCACTTACAATTATAAGTTATTATAAAACTGTTAAATGTTAAAACTCTAGTGGTCTTTTAAATTTCAAAACTGTTAGTGCAATTAGAATTACAATTTATTAGGGACCATGCATCCATTTTCTCATCCACAACATTTTTTTTTCATCCATTCATTTATTTGTTTTTATATTATTTATCATCCACCTTTTGCTTTGTATAATTTCTTTTTGCATCTTCATAAAAAAAATCTGGCGTTCACCCTTCATACACCAGTAAGTTTGTGTATGTACTTTTCTTCTCCACACTCTATCTTTTAACATTTTACATTTTATTCATTATTATGATAACAATTTTTTGTATATTTTTTATTTGATTACACCTAAGATTTTATGACTTTGAATTTGGCAGTCATGACCACTAATCAACATCTTCCACTGAATATATCTTTACTTGGCCTTCAAATAAGTATGTTAAGAAGAATTTATGACAAAACAATAAAAGATTGTTCTCTCTTAGATGTCATTTCATTTGGCTGCTAAAACATTAAGAAATGCTTGATTCAGTCAGAAATTTAATAAAAAAAAAAGCTGATTTGAAAATCTTTTGAAACTTCAGAGTATTGAAATAAATAAATCATCATTTAGTAACAACTTTAATTGAAAGATAGAAAACTGAAACACATGCATTCCATTTACCATCAAGAGTCTGTTCTTTTAAGAGAAGGTAGCATTGCAATTTCTGTTACTGGTATTCACTAGTCGTACATGTACAAACTATTACTTAAATCATTTCCATTGTTACATGTCGTTTATTTTTGCAAATAGATATATGTTTATTGAAATAATTATATTGAAAAATATGGTAAAGATGCAGAACAAACTTTACCTGTGGTCATTAATGCAGACTTGATCATAGCAAGGGACATATTGGGATGAAATGATTTGACATATGCAGCTGCTGCAGATGCATGAGCCATTGAAGTGTCAGATATGTTGTATTGTACTGCTCTTTTGTCCCTTTTAGATGTTGAAATTGGATACAGTGGTGATGATGCAGCTAGAATGTTAACTCCTGCTGCTGCAAGATCATGCCACAATATCATGAAATAATTTGTATCTGCATTTTGAGGTTGAAGATGACAATTTTAAGTGGATTTTAGATTTACCTTGAGAGTGTTTGCGTAATTGGATTTGGGCCTATTGATGAAAACGAAACTACTATTGAGAGGGTTTGTGAGTCGCTGTCTTCCTCACTGTTAAATATTGTGGCAGTTGAATTTCTGCTCATTAGAAAGCATATACAGAATAAGTTGAAGTCAATAATGTTTCTAAGAGAAAATGATCATATAAATGAAAATAACTCTAGATTAAAGCTGGGGAAAGAAATTTATTCATTTAAATAAGTTAATCCATTCTCAATGAGATCAGAAAAGACCTCAACTAATATAGGGATTGAAGCTAGAAAAAAAAAACAATTATAAAATAAAACATATGAAATCATGTAAGAATGTAATTCATTTATGCAAAATAACATTTCAGAATGATTTTTAATTCTGGAAGTATATTATATTTCACATTGTAAAATTCGAAATGTATATTTCATTAAACCAAATATATCTCGATTGTGGAAAACAAAGAACGAAGGCCCGAAGAAATAGGCTTAGGCTTTATTTGGTTGAAGGAATGGATTTGAAGGGATTTGAGTGGATTGTATATGGATGAAAGGGTTGTTTTGATTAATAAATGGATTGTAAGATTTGAAGGAAATTAAGAAAATTGGTTATCAAAGTTTATGAATGATTTGATAGATGTTATGATTTGATATATTTATGAAATTACTAATTAACCATTGTGAAATAAGATGGTAAAAAATTAAAATGAATTGGATTAAATTGATTTTAATATAAAAAACATTACTAAAATTATTTAAAACATCTCTTCTAAATTATTTAAAATTAAACATAAATTTTAAATAATGCAATAAAATCACAAATTTATTATTTTATTAAAATATACAATTTAGTCT
>Ga0123340_1004827_pt1 | contig 12818 bp, 4 predicted proteins | sample SirMexnodulemix_FD_89961 | JGI IMG/M metagenome (GOLD analysis project Ga0123340, IMG submission 89961) | Root nodule microbial communities of legume samples collected from Mexico - Siratro Mexico nodule mix | ecosystem: Host-associated > Plants > Roots > Nodule | place: Mexico: Nepantla... | reverse complement strand
ATTGCATTCTAAGTTTCTTTAAAGATTTTGTATTCTCACATTGAAAAGCAAATTTGCGAAAAGATTTTAAAAGGGTTCAATTCACCCCCCTCTTGAACTTAGGCCAAACACTTATTTTAACATAATTAAATATTTGGTATAATACACAATACATAAGAAATTAAAAAATAAAAAAGATATACACTAACTTTTTTATAGTTTTTCTTTATTAATTTTAAATTTTCAAAATTTTCATATAATACATAATAAATTAAATAACTAATATGAAAATAAAAAGATGAACAAAAATGAACAATGATATGAGAATGAAAATATCTCTTTATTTCTGTATTTCATCAAAAATAGAGAACAAAATATATAGAAGTATTGTACCCATTTTAGGTATTCCTAAATCATAAAAACAAATAAACAGAATTGATGGTAATTTGATTTTATCATAAAGACAAAATCACATAATTAATCTCCTTCTAAAAACCTCTTATCCATATCCTCTGAAAATAACTAAAGTTTTAATTTAATATTTTATCTTCGAGATTGTTTTAAGTAAATTTGTGGATTTGTGTTCAATAAGAATGAATCAGGTCATAGATGGGTTAAATCTAATTTTATTTATTTATTATAAAATTATTTTATTTTACTGTCAGTCCAAACCAAATTGACCCACAAAGATGGAAGTGTTTTACTCTAAGTTTAGTGAAGGGTTTTGGTGATTACTTTATATAACTTGAGGTAACTGACACTTATTTCGAAAATATCTTAAATTACTAATCTCTAAAGAAAAAAATAATAAAATTATTTTATGTTTTCAGTATTAGTATCTTTTGAAACAAAAAATCAATTCAATTATGGGGATTGTAGAAACTCTTTCTTAAATTTTATCCAGAAAGATCTCATTCTCAACCAGCTTGTAAGGTATTTCTTTCTTTCAACATTTGCAACTAGTAAATGTTATAGTTCTAATGTGATTTCAATTATTTATAATTCTTTACTCTTTTCTATAATTACTAATTAATATTTATATAATTATTATTTAATATTATTAAAAGTGAACTTTAAGTGTAACTTATCCTTACAAAACCGGGTTTGTAAGGTGAGGTTTGCATCCACTTATAAACTATTGAAAGACCTCATCTCTAGTCGATGTGGGATCTCTAACACAGCACCCTCATGGCCGAGACTCTCAATTCGAACGTGAAACTTATATGTAAGGATAGTCTGATAACGGTCCAATAGCAAGTGGCCCGATAGGCTCAAACAACCTTGCTATGATAGACTCTAATACCTTATCAATAATGAACTTTAAACGTAACCTAACTTTATAAGATAAGGTTTGCATCTACTTGACCTCATCTTTAGTTAATATGAAATCTTTAACAAATTTTTAAAATAATGACATTTACTAAATAACTAAAAAATACAACATTACAAATAACTAAAGTAGCTTGAAGAACTTTATGACCGAAATCTGCTGACGAAAATCTTTCCTTTTTTTTTCAATTCCGAAGCGAAACCTAAAACTATTTTAGATATTTACTTTTTCTTTTCTTTCTTCGTGCTCCATTAATAGCAAGACAGAGCCAGGGATTAATATTGACTAAATAAAAGTATTTATTTATATTTATGAATCTTTAAATTATTAATGTAGAGCTGTACAGTCAAGACTTTACTAATGTGTAGTTCTTACTAAATATATAGAAGTTACAGAGAGAGTGAAAAATCTTCCTAAAGGTTGGAAATAAAAATTATAAATATTATAAATAGAGGATTAAGATTAGAAATTATTTAGTAGTCATCACATATAGCTTCAAAAACAAAGATATATTTCTTTTATTATGATTTTATAATTGATATTTTAGCTTATCTATTTCAATTTATTCTCTTTTTTATTTATATCTTTAAATTACGTTTTAATAATTTTAAGTTCAATAATTAAAACTAAATTTATACATATAATTAAAATATAATTTTATGATTTCAAAAATATTTATTTTTAACTGTATAATATAATTTATACATTGAAAATATCTGTTTATTACAACTTTTAATCATATAAAAACAAATAGTTATGATATGCAATACATATACAAAAAGTATTGGTATTAGGCTGTGAAAATGCAAAAATAGATAGGGTTTGAAGATTCGTTCAATGTATAATCATTTAACAAGATGGAGCTATAAAAATCATGGTGGATGGGACATAAATGAGATTAAAAGCATCACTAGCATAGCCTTCAAACATTATTAATTGATTGAGTGGCTTTAGCATAAACATTCTGCACAAGCCCTTTATTTCTGTGGTGTTTAAGCTCTCTCTTTGGCTACCTTCCATCGCCTCATTGATCCTCAAACATCAATCTTCACGGCACAACATGTGCCATGCACCCTCCAAAGTGAACAAAGACAAGTAAACATCACAGAATTTGAAAACAAAGAGAATCCATGAAATAACCCTCAGTTTTTAGAGATTCGTCCTTGCCTTGTCTTGTCTTCTTTTTGTCTATTTTGTGATTCAGAACCAAAAAAGAGAAAAAGCAAAGCCCGTGAACAGATTTGCCAGCTAGCTAGCTTAAAGTTACTGATACATCGACTGCGATATGTGAATCTCTTTTGTTACAAATTTACTTGTTGGAATGGTGGCCATCTATATTTGTGAAGGTTCTTCTTTCTTTGGATATCATAGGAATTCAATTTGATGGTTCTCATGTGTTTCCTAACCCATTGTTTTTACTTTATAGACCCTCCAACTCGAATCAACCCTTTCTAGGTCGCTGTGTATTCCATGCAACTTGCTTACTGTTCATGATTTCTCTCCAACATCACGTCTCATACAGACAAATGATTTTTTTTGTCAAATCTTGTAAGTATCCCATCATAATTAAGAGTTTAAATTTTACTCAATCAATTATTTTTAAAATAATTATTGTAAAATTACTATATTTAGTGCTGATACACACTATTTACTTTACTATACATAATAATTTTAGATGTTTTGATCTTATTCTAAATAAAAAAAAAAAAAAAAAGTTACTTACTATTTTCTAACAGAATATCCAGCTCTTCCCGTAGATATTATGTTATGCATGAATTTATATTTGAATGACTTGGTGGTAAGAAAACTTATACCTGGCTTCATTTTCTCTAAGTACATTAATTCTGATTAAGCAATAAGTTGCTGTCAAACAAATAGGAGGAGGATGAGAAACCAGAAAAATTGAAGCGATGTTCGTGGAGAATATTGCATATATCAAGTTATTGATCTGAAATAAGCATTTCAGGAGATCACTGAAAATCTGAGATTTTTGCTACTATGATGTTTGTAATAGTCACAGTGGTCCAAAAACTAAATATCTTTTTCTCCTTAAATTATTCAATACTCACTTAGCACTGGAGCTTTGGCATATTCCATTCAAATGCAAAGGTAAATTCTGATCTGCTGGAAGTCAATGCAGCAGAAGAGCGAGTCAAGGACATCTGCGTCTCTAATATCACTATTAAGTTTAAGCAAGTGCAAAGGGTAATGTGAAATTTATCTTTCCATGGAAGAATCAGTAATAGCTCATGTTTGTGGTCAAAAGTAATCTTCATTGATCTAAACATAAATTTACTTTACGTGGGAACCAAATAAGCACCTCACTATTTTTACCACTATACTGTGTAAAAGAATCATGTTGAATTGACCCTTTAGCAGGGAACTTCTTCTACCTTGAATTCAAGCTCGCCAGAAAAGACTTCTGATGTTCAAACCTAGCTTATACTGACTCATATAATTGGTTCGTTTTGATATTTTTTTAGCTAAAATGTGTCCTAAAATTTTAGAAAAAGTAGTCTGGGATAAAAAAAAATATTGTTATAAATAATGAATAACTTAAAGATTATTTCAGTTAAATTTTATTAACAACAAAAAAATGTTTAGTTGCAAAAAAAAAAAAAAGTGGTTTTGTGAAATTCTGCCACAGAAAATAAATTTGAGTTTTACAAAGATTTGAGCAATAAAAGTGTTTCTTTGAGAAAAAAAAAATAAGCAATTAAAGTTGTGCAGCGAAAGTGATGTGTTGAAGTCTTTTCGTAATGGATTGATGAATATACAATTTTCCCTGTAATGGTCGTTATAAATGAATAGCTTTCACTCCTTTTATTCCTTCAACACAAAAGAATCGTGTTCTGGCGTGAAACTTTTTCCCCAAACTTAAAGGAAAAGGAAAAGGGATGCATGTATATATGTTGGTTGAAGCACACCGAATGGTGCACGTAGAGATTCACAATCTCAAATGTGTCACAGTGAAGACACTTGTATCATCACGAAGTCAATTCAACTACATATGTGCATGTGTGAAGTGTGTGTTCACATATATACCATTGATCTCAAGCCTTCCATTTTATGTTTGTTCCACTCACGAATAAATAAAAGAAGAAAGAATGGCTAAACATGATTTTTCTATCAACAACCACATTTCCAGAAATCTAATCAAATTTAATTTGAGTGGACATTAGCATTGAAAAAGGAAAAACCTTTTATCTGGGGCATCATATATATTGAATTCAAGCATATCTACAACCTTGTTGAAGTGTTTCATTGTACAGGAGGTGGATGGAACATTTCATTGAATACCTATTATAGTTTGGATTTTCATGGTGTAGACCAGGCTATATAGTTATGGGTTTGAGTCCTAGGGCTAGGCTTTCAAAGATTGGATTTGTAAGTTTTTAGTGCTCTAAATTGATTTGATATCATATGATCTGATTCCATACGATATTTTAAGATATTGCTTGAATTAAGAGACTTTCGTATTCAAATGACTATGATCATATATTTTTATATTGTTGTGATTTATTTGATAATATAATATTTCTTTTGAAAAAAATTATTTTATTTAAGGATGTTGCACACATATTATTAGGATTATTGAATTCAGATCTTAAAAAAACTATTATAGTATAGAAAGTCTTTAGAATTTTAAGAGTCTTGAAAAAAATATGAACAAAAACTAGGTCATGAAAAGTCTACAAATTTAGGTGCTATTTCTTGATGATACGGTATTTAAAATCTTATACTAATTAAAAAATTACTTAAAATTAGTTGAAAGCTATATCTTAAAAGTTAATTCATCAATATTTGTTAATAAACAAGTTTTGTATAAGTTACAAACAATTTTAATTTATTATAATCAGATTTTATTGTTTTCCTCACAAAATTATGAAAATCCTACAACTGAATAACACAAGACTTATTTATTTCATTTAAAAGTCTTAATGAAATACAATAAGGCTTTATTATTAAAAAAAGTAAAATCCTTTCGAAATCATAATTTAATACACCCTATAAAACACTAATAATTAAATAAAAGTACTACTTTTAATTGATTAAATATAACCTTAAAATATTATTGTTTAATCAAAATAATTATGAGCAATGATAAAGTTTTATAAGGATACAATGGAAACCGAAAAAAAAAACTTTGAGGTTTTGTAATTTGTAGACAATGTTATTAAAGTAAAATCCAAAACATTTGATTAAGTGTTTTAAAATAAAATAAAAAAAAACATAATTTTTAAGCATCATATAGGTGCAATTATTTTGTTTGACATAGCATTGTAAAAATATATATAGTATAAAAACTTTAACAATTTTTTATTACATAATATAAAAAATTAAAATATAATTTTAAAATTATGTGTTTCCCACATATATTTATAAAGAGGGTATGTGTATTTTTTTTTTATGAAATTATCTATTAATGTTATTCGAAGCGATAGATAACTCTAACATGAGCAATTGTTTAAGATCGTGAACATAATAAAATTATCCATCTTTGTTTATATTGTGATTGGAATGGTAATCCTAACCATATCTCTCTGAAAATAATATTATCAAATAATTAATTAATAGTTTTTAATAATTAATATATATATATATATTCTGAATTATAAAATTCAAAATGTATTTTCAGATGAGAGGGGAAGAAATTTCTCAAGGAGTGCTGCGGAGGACAAAAGAAGAAGAGGTGGGGGGATATAAACGAGAAGTAGGTTAAATATAAATATAATAGGAGCATTTTCGTCTTTTAAAAAGGAGTATAGGGTACAGTTGAGTTTTATGGGGTGCAGAATGCAAAAGCATTACTCACGCTACATTTGAATCGGGCAAGTCCGTTGTAAGATGAAGCCCATTACTCAAACAAAACGGTGTTTCGCCAATAACCATTTTATCTTCAAAAAAGAAAACAATAGCATGGATTTTTTAATGAAAATTTAATTGGGCTTAGCCCTCTTCCCTATATATCATAGTCCAAAATCCATTTATTTATCAAAGGAAAATAAGAATCGAGCTCAGGATTGAAGTACTTCCCATCCGACAATTCAGTGTCTCATCTCTAATTCAGGGTCGGAATGAAATCTTGTTATTAACAAAAGAACTTCATTAGAATAAGGGGATTTTAAATTTAAGATTTTTTGTCTTAAATAAATGGGCAGTTAGCAGTAAGGTGATGGTGCAATGAAGAGTATATTTATTACCGCTTATTTGGATAATTTTAGTATTTATTAAAAAATATTTTAAGAGAAGAAAAAGTAAAATATGATTTTCTAAATAATTTATGCATAAGTTTTAATTAACTTCTTCTTTTCATGAAATTGATGTTTACTTATAAAAATAAAAAGTTTAGTAAATCTATTATGTTACTTGGAGAAGTTTTATATTAAAAATTAGGTAACTCATCTAACGTAAAATTAAAATTAAAATTGATTTTTTTTTCAATTAATATAAACTATAATTAAAATTAAAATTAAGTTTTATTCCAATTAATATAAACTATGTTGTACAGTCTATAACAATATTATGGTTAATTATTGGACTCTTATAAATCTAAATATGAGTATAAGTTTCACGTTAGTTAAAATTGAAAAAGTTGAACAACATATAAGAAAAAAGACTTAAAAATTCATTATCCTTAAGGTTTTTTTATTGAAGACAATATCAATTTCTTGAATAGATTTGACTTAGGTCTTCTTGTTGTGAGATCTTGTGAGTCATATGACTATTAGGTATAAAAGATAAATAATATACATATTAGTCACCCTCCACCTCTCCACAATCACATTTGCTATCACACTTGATGCAAAATATTCTCAAATAAATATTACTAAAATATACCCCAAAAGTGTAACTAATCTTGATCTTCACTTTATAAAGTTTATCTCTTATATTTATAAACTTGTTAACTAAATCACCCTAAAGCTTTGGAAACCTTTATAAAACTTTGGAAACCTTTACAATGGATGGTGTGTGTCATGTCTCAATCTCCATAGCCTGCTAATACCCTCCTAATGCACTTCCCTAACTCGAGTTTATAATCTTCCCCATTTTGTATTGTTATATAATCCAATGTTTCTTAACTAAACCAATCGTCCCATGCAAAGCATACATATTAGTGGTTCTAAGAACCAATCTGAGAAGAAAACGTAGCTCTTTTGTATTTTCCTACTAATAATACCAATGATTTAAGTTGAATTGACGTGAAGACCTCCATAAAATCACACTTCCTATTTTTAAATATAATATCATTTCTATGCTTTCAAATTTACCAAATAATAGTGATCTAAATTATGCTCCACATATAGTTTGTTTCCCTACTAAAACTCTCCAATTGAAAACGTAACAAGTGATCTTATTGCACATCAATCCATTTGTCTCAAATTTGTCATATTTTACTAGTTTCCATGCATATAAAGAATAAGTGGCTCGTACTTTCCTTGCTAGAATTGGGTATAAAAATATTATATTTTCTATTGGTATGCCTATTTTACGTAGCTTATCATGGATAGAGACCCTATTATGCATAACTCTCCATTCACACACTCGAGAAGAACGAAGGACCTTCGATTTTGAGAGTTTTTTGAAAACCTCATCTTTTTTTTTTCACCACTAGCACTAACAAGTCTATTATATGTCTTTCTCACTATATAGATATTCATCCTTCCCATTCCAAATCCACTCATCTACACTATCTTTTTCCAATATATTTTATATATTATAGACATGTTAACTATATGATTTTGAGATTCCAAAGATAAATGTTATGGTGTTATTGAAGGTTTGAAAGAATAATTACATTTAATAAAAGTTTAGATTAGTTAGATAAAAAAGCATGTTTTATCAACAAAATAATAGTCAAGGTCTCATTATCAATTACTCAATATCGAGAAATATAATAACCAATTAATTTTTTTTTATAGTTCTGAAATATAGTTTACTTATAAACAAACTCAAAAAAATTAGTAAGAATAACGTATATAACAACCACAATACTTTTAAAAATCTAATATAAGTTAAAAGTCTCACATTGACTAAAACTAAAAAAATTAAATATCTTGTAAGAAGAAAAAAATAGACAAACACATAACTTTAAACTTTTGAATCAAAGACAATGTCATATTTTCTTATATATTGACTCATATATGGTATTATACTTAATTTGAAACTATTCATTCAAATTTAACTTACGAATAATTTTAAATTTTTATAAACTAATTTATACATAAGTTAATATTTAGTTTAAGAAGTATCTTATTTCATTTTTTTTCCAAAAAGAAAAATTATTGATCTATGAATGGACGACCCATATTAGACATTATCTTATAATACTTTGACACCCACATCGCAGACACATTATTTTATCTTTCATTCTATCTTTTCCTTTACACATACAAAAAAAGTTTGTTTTCATAATGATCCACTTAAAATTTCACTTAGATTCCTAGTATATTGATCATCACCCACAGAGGGGCATGCAAATTGATTTTGTGCTACATTGGATGTAAGGACGGATGAGAATAATTCTTGAAAATATCAAAATTAGTCAACTCAGTTTTAGCATGAAAAGTGGGCAATATGGCTTAGTATCCACTTCCATGAAGCTTTCATTTCATAGTTCTACTAAACTCTTTAAAACCATATTGTTTTTCTTCAATATATAAATGCTTTAAGTTGAGGTGATGTCCCCAGGATTCACCAAGATGCCAAAGCCAATTATAGTCTTTTCTAGATATAAAAGTGGCTGCAGGCTAGTGTAGACACAAACGAGCAGCAACTTCAGAGCCATAACCAAACTGAAAAATACGTCAGACAATGCAGTTTCTGTAAGGTCTTTAAAAATGAATGCTCTAACTTATCTATCGTTACTTTTAATCTTATCTTCAATCTTAAGTTCACATGACAAAACTTCAACTTGGTTGTTTTTTTTGAAGAGCAGTAGAAAAATAAAAGAATTCACAAGAATACACACCTAAAGGGGTTGAAGGCATAATTGGGAGGATTCAAGCAATGTTGATCAAATGACAAAATGTTTCAAGCATAATTTCAGTTTTTGTAACATCAGAAGGAAAATTATTCTGGTGGAGATAAGTTAAGATCATTTAGATAGATGAGTGAACATACAAGATCATTTGGAGTGTCATTTGTTGAGTAGAAAAATAACAAGTTCTTTCTGAAGATGGTTTGATTCTAAGGACAAGACCAACAGATGTGTTAAAAATGCAAATCAAATGCAAGATTCCTCAATTAAAAGAGGTGCCGTAAATTGATTTATTGAAATTTGGTTTTTGATGGAGATTAAAAGCGTCATTTGATTTATGTAGCAGACTCCACATTTGATTTATGTATAATTCTAGGTCACGAACAAAATTTCACCCAAATAAGCCCCTTTAAATAATTGCTATTTGATACGAGATTGGGAATCATAATCTAACTCGATTCAAAATTTTGTTAAATTGAATTGGCATTTAAAGTACGAAAATCTAAGCATGACATTTGTTGTTCTCGGATTAAGAACACTAAAATGAGAGAATTCGCAGTGTGTTTTATTTAAATATTCTCAAAGACACTACATAGACTCACAATTGGCAAGCTCATCCATCTTGTTCTTAGTTTCTTTCATATAGCTCTCAATGAGGTTGTTGAGTTTTCTGAGTTCTTGAACATCAGTGGGGAGGTCTTCACCTTGCATGTACTTGATGATGGACAAGATCTTCTCCTTCTCTTGGTTCTCCTGGCGCAGCTTCTTGAGCTGCTCCTGGGCTTTGCCAATCCTCTGCATCAGGAAACTCTCTTGGTTCACGTTCTTGCTTTCATCTATCACAGATGCATCCAGATACCTCTGAATCACTTCCTTCGCTCCCTCTGGATCTGGCCAAATCTCAGCCTTTGCTTCAAAAGGACTTGCAATTATAGCGCACGCTGGGATCCCACATAGAATCGTGAGTTCGCTCACCTTCTTAATGATACCCTTCTTCCTTTTCTTGTACGTCGATTTCCTTGCCGTCACATCACTGATATACGCAAGTTTCACTTTCTGCCTCGTCATATCTGTAATTCCCAATAAACTAACAAGAACTCAGAATCCGATTTCATGCAATATTTTCTCTCTAAACCGTCTGGGCTTTATAAAGGCTTCAAATTCCTGGAATCCTTCACCCCACTATCTTGGGTTCCAAACACAAACCTACCTGAGCATAAATTTTTTGATATTTTACAATGATTGCATTGGTGCATTGAACTGGAAAATAATTAAAAACCACGCGCCATAAATTGTTAAACCTTAAAGCATTGCCATATTTAGAGAATATGCAGAATATGGATCTTTTACAGACCTTTGTGTTTTCACAGAAACAGGAAAAAGGTTTTATCACACTTCAATCGTTCCAAGGGGTTCGTTTGCGAGAGTGGAAATAGTAAGAAAACAAAATGTGGGTCCCACTGCTTCAATTGAGTTCCTTTTAATGGATTAATTTGCATTTTGATTTCCTTATTTGATAGAATAATTAAATTTTCACCAAATTTATTTTCTTTTATTTTTCAAATGTTTATTTATAATTAAATTTTTAGTATTAAACTTTACCACATTTTAGCCGAGTTTTAAATATTTAATCACTCAAAATGGTTCTAGTATGTCTAAGATAATATTGATATATAATATTTTGACTTAAAAATTTTATATGTACTAAAATGTTGAGAATCTATAAAACTATGTATTATTTTTAGTTTCTAGTATATTATATAGTTATAATATTATTTTATGTATTTTTTAGTTATTATTATTATTATTACAATATTATGTTATTAATATTGGTTCAATTACGATGGAATCTTGAATTAGTGTATTAACTGGTTGAATGATGAATCGAGGTTAAAAATATTTGCTGTAACAATATGATTGATAAATGAGAGACTAATATTATGTTATAAAATACAAAGTAAAGTAATAAAAACCAGTAGTGGCATTCACCACACCAACTTTAAAGAAAATACAAGAATGAATCTTTTTGTTTTAAGCCCAATATCAGAAGAGGTCCATGCATCACAACCCTGTTTCGTGATAAAGTTTAACCCAAAAACTGGAGAAAAAAAAACACACCAACTTACTGGAAAATTAAATTGAAGTAACAACAGAAGGAATCCTAAATATGTTTAGCTAATTCAAACGTAAATTTGAAGTGTTAGGCAAATAAAATGGTCACAGACTAGGTGATTCAAAAGTGGAACCACCCCACATAACTCTTGGTAGTAATTTTTTATTCTCTGAGCTGTAAAATATCTCCGATGTCCATTCCCCTTCGTCTGGAATAACACTCAGTAAACTCCATATATAGTCAGAACCAGTAAAAAGGTGACGAGGGAAAATTTTGATTTGGTATCGTAAGCTAGGTGTGGTTGGGTAATAGGAATTGGTTGTTGGATGAACTTTTTTTTTTTATTTTGTTAGGAAATACAATATAAATAATAAAATTCACAAACTTATTATTTAAAAATTTTAGCTTGAAAGTATTAGTCCCTTATATAGTTTATATAATTTTAACTTATATCTTAATATACTTGAATCTATCTCAAAAAAACCCAACCCACTCTTGACTTGTATGACCCAATTATTATGTTTTGAAAAGTATTATACATTCAAGTGATATTTTTTTCATTTAGTAGGAAAGCTTATACTGCTGGTCCAAGTTTCTTTTCTAAAATAATTGCAAAGAAGCATTTCAATATTTTTTTTTTATCGATATATAACAATTCATATATGCAAACAAAAATACAACCTTTTCAAGATCAAAATCAAAACTAATGAAATACAAGTCAATGAAATGAAAAGAAAAATAATTCAATAAAACTAAAATCAATAAAAAAAAACATAAATTAAAGCATCAGCCCTAATCTAAACAGAAGAAATACATGATGTAAGAGAAAAATAGACAAACCTAATTATTGATGAAAAAGATGACTTTTCCTACAAATCAAGAAAGAAGATAAAGAATATTAAATCAAGAAAATGAATATCAGAGATGATGAGAGGGATCAATTGTTGTGTAAAAGTTATAGATATTGAGTTTCACATTATAATAAAAAAGATAAAGTCGAGGATTATACTAAAACTTACCGAATAATTATAAAGAGAATAATGTAACAAGATAGAGATATAGGGTGTATAGTTACACGATGAGAGACAAAACAATTGAGAAAATGTAGCATTATAGAAAAAAAAAAAACTAATAATATAGAGAGGGAGAGAATAGTATTGAGAGAAACAATATTGTTATATGAAAAGAGAGATTGTGTAATATTGCATACAAGAGGGTTTATTCTCCTATTTTAATCAACTGAAATATTTTATAAAAAAGACTAAAATTTGAATTTTTCAATATTTTGAGGGAGAAAAATCATATTATTGTGCTTTTAATTTCATAAATATAAAAAATATTTGTTTAATCTAATAAATAGATTTAATTAATTTAAAATAAACAATTTATTAGCATGAATTGTAGACATAATGGAT
>Ga0123340_1004818_pt1 | contig 12828 bp, 8 predicted proteins | sample SirMexnodulemix_FD_89961 | JGI IMG/M metagenome (GOLD analysis project Ga0123340, IMG submission 89961) | Root nodule microbial communities of legume samples collected from Mexico - Siratro Mexico nodule mix | ecosystem: Host-associated > Plants > Roots > Nodule | place: Mexico: Nepantla... | reverse complement strand
CTCACTTTGTAATATATATATATATATATATATATATATATATATATATATATGATCGTAGTCATTTTACGAACAAATTAAAAGAATTTCAGTGTTGACCGTTTAATGCAGTGTTGACCGTCTAATGCAGTGTTAAACCATCTAACATTAAAGAGATGATAGTATAGATAAAGGAAAGCTAATCCCAAATTGTTTTCCAACGAATCCAATAGTAAATTCAATCAAACAATATTCAAAACTTATCTAAAGCCAAAAAAGTTAGTACTAACAATAAAAGAAAGGAGGATTTTGAGGATTGTTGTGCAAATAGATGATTTAAAAATAATAAAAAAATAGGTTGCCTTTTAAGTTCTTTCACAACAAATTCTTCTTAGTTTTTTTAAGATTATTATCCTTCATTCTCTTCATAGAGTTGAATTCATCAAACAAGCGTCAATCAAATTCAACAGAATCTTATCAACAAAATAACTGTCTACTGATATATTCAATATCTCATCTCGTCTTCAAGTGTCTACCTAATGAGATGTATATCTTTTATTTCTTGACTAAGCATATAAGAAATTGTTTAAGACTAAGTGAATTAATCAAGAACTCTAATTAAGAAAAAACAATTGGATTCTCAACGAGTGTTCAAAAATAAATGTGTTTAAAATATAGATTTCAAAAAGACCAATAATATAGTACAATTGTTATAGAGAATGTAAAGAACAAAATTTTAACAAATAAAAACCTTAGAATTCATTGGGAAATCACACAAGAATCAACTCAAATGAATTTAACCTTCTACGAGAATGACGAAAATAGAAGAATTACTGAAGAAAAATTAATTATAGTTTATGCTATGTAGTGATGTGACCGTCTTTCATGCCTTCTCTTTTTCTTCACGAAATTAACTCATTTAATTATTGGATATTATCCTTGCCATTATCAGTTGTTTCCGTATGTGTCAAAGATTAATTTTGTAAATATCTTATTTACGCTAAAGTTGTAGATTTTCATTCTTTTTATTTCTTTTAGATATTTTGTTTCTAAAGTTTGTTCTAGCTGTGTCTTTAATTTTCAAACAATTCATCTCATAATAATTAAATTTGCTGCAAAAGATATTACAAAATAATTGAAGGAGATTTGTTCTAAATCAAGTAAGGATTGTAGAGGATCATTTTTGTAAAAAATCTGAAGAATTTTTTTGCAAAAGATTTGATTAGATTTGAAACCTGCAGAATCTTTGCAAATAATTAGAAATAAAAAAAGGTAGGAAAATATGCTTAAAATCCAAGTTTAACCAATAATATCTATCTATTAAAATAAAGAAAAATAGGTATAGGGTTAATTCTCTTGTGTAAAAATACACCCAAAGGGATGTTTATTTATAGATAATAAAAGTAACAGAAATAGTAACAAAATAACAGAGAACATGGACTAAGCCTATTATATTCAACACTCTCCCTCAAGCTGGTGCATATAAATTGTATGTACCAAGCTTGTTACAAATATAATCAATTTTGGACCTTCTTAAAGATTTGGTGAAAATGTCTGCTAATTGATCATTCGAATTAACAAACTCAGTCTTGATGTCTCCTTATGTAATTTTTTCTCGAACAAAATGACAATCAATTTCATTATGTTTAGTCCTCTCATGAAAGACGGGATTTGAGCTAATATGAAAAACAGTCTCATTATCACATATGAGTGTCATTTGAGTGATCTCTCCAAATTGCAATTCTTTCCGTAACTGTTTGAGCCAAATAAGTTTATAGGCAACTAAGGCCATGACTCTATATTCAGCTTCAGCACTAGATCTTGCCACATGTTTCTTACTCTTCCAAGATATCAAATTACTCTCAATAGAAACACAATATCCGGAAGTAGATCTTCTATCTGATGGAGACCCTGCCCAATCTGTATCTGTATAACATACAACTCCAGTATGGTCATTATGACCATATAGTAGGCCTTTTCCAGAAGAACCTTTAATGTACTTCAATATACAAGTAACTACATTCAAATGATCAACACATGAAGAGTTAAGGAATTGACTCACCACACTAACTGCAAAAGAAATATCAGGACGAGTAACAGTAAGATAGTTTAGTTTTCCAACTAATCTTCTATATTTCTCAGGATTTGAGAGGGGTTCCCCCTGACTAGGTAGAAATTTAGCATTAGGGTCCATGGGTGTCTCAACAGATTTAGAATTCAGTAATCCAGCTTCTTCCAAAAAATCTAATGCATACTTTTTTTGAGAGATAACAATATCATGATTAGATGGTGCTACCTCAATCTCCAAGAAATATCTAAGTTTACTAAGATCTTTGGCTTGAAAATGGTGACAAATATGCTGTTTAAGTTGAAAAATGCCATGGTGACCACTACCTGTAAGAACAATGTCATCAACATATACAACTAGATAGATACACCCAGCATTTGAATGACGATAAAAAACTGAATGATCTATTTCACTGTGAGTTATACCAAATTCTTTAACAATACTAAACTTTTCAAATCAGGCCCTGTGTTTGAGACCATATAAAGATTTGCAGAGATGACATACCAAACCAGAAGACTCCCCTGAGCAACAAAACCTGGAGGTTGCTTCATATAAATTTCTTCCTGCAAATCTCCATTAAAAAAAACATTTTCGACATCCAGTTGATAAAAAGGTCATCTTTGAAGAGTTGTCATGGCTATAAATAAACGTCATTTTTGCCACTGAAGAAAAAGTATCACCGTAGTCTAAACCAAAAGTTTTAGTGTAGCCTTTAGCCACAAGACAAGATTTGAGACAACCAATAGTGCCATCAGGACCAACTTTGATAGCAAAAACCCACTTGCAACCAACAACAAATTTCCCAGAGAGTAAAGAAACGAGTTCTGAAGTTCCATTGTTCTGAAGAGCAATTAGTTCATCAAGCATAGCTTGACGCCAACCAGGATGGACTAAAGCATCACCTACAAATTTTGGAATAGATACAGAAGAAATAGATGAAAGGCAAGCATAAAAAAATTGAGATAGTCTATGATAGTTCAAGGCAGTATAGTGTGAAGAGGGATTATGGGTAGAACATATACCTTTACGAATGGCAATGAGAAGACCAGGTTTAACTGTTGGAGCCGGAAGGGGCGGAAGATCTGGCACCAGAGGAGAATCACTTGGTGGACGTTAAACCTTAAGAGGTGGTGAAGGAGGCGACTCAGTAGGAACATTAGACATGACAGGAGAATCACAGACAATTAGAATATGTATTTGATTAGATGAAGACGCGAGAGAAGATAAAAACTTGAAATAAAACAAAGATTCAGTAAAGGTAACATCTGCATAAATGAAATAACGATTAAGTGAGAGAGAAAAACATTTATATCATTTTTGAGATTTGGTGAACCCTAAAAAGTCATTTATGTTACCGAGTAGATAATTTATCAAGCCCGGGACTAATATTGTGAACAAAGAATGTAGATCCAAAACCTTTAAGGGGTAAGAGATAGAGAGACTTACGAGGAAACGAAATAGAATGAGGAATTTTATTTTCTAAAAATTGAAGATGACATACGATTAATAAGATAACATGCACTAAGAATAGCATCACCCCAAAAACATTGAGAAACCCCACCATGAATTAAAAAAGTACGAGTAGTTTTAATAAGATGTCTATTTTTGCACTCAACTATTCCATTTTGTTGAGGTGTATAAGCACTAGAGGTTTGTTGAAGAATTCCATGAAATTTCATAAAAGTGGTAAAAGACTGAGAAAGATATTCACAAGCATTATCACTCCGTAAAATTCGAATTGAAACACTAAATTGATTTTTAATCTCATTAAAAAAAGATTGAAATATTGAAAACAACTCAGAACGATTTTTCATTAAAAATAACTAAGTACATCTTGAATTATTATCAATAAAAGTAACAAAATACTGAAATCCTAAATTAGACTTAACACGACTTGGTTCCCAAATGTTAGAGTGAACAAAGGCAAAAGGGGACGAAACACGTTGGGAGACACTACTAGGAAAAGAACTGTGACTATGTTTCCCTAAAAGACACGACTCACAAGACAAACAGGACAACGTGGATAAACTTAGAACAAGTTGTTGTATCTTGGCAAGACTAGGATGTCCCAATTGAGCATGAAGGAGATGGAGAGTCCATGATCATGCCAACATGAGCAGATGTTCGTAAACAGTAAAGATCATGAAACTCACATTCAGTGCCAATCATCAACCCCGAACTCCGGTCCTGCAAACAAACAAAATCTGTGATAAAAGAAATAATACAATCAAGAGAACGAGTGAGACGACTAATAAATAATAAATTAAAAGGTAACCCAGGACATAAAAAACATTATCAACATGTAAAGAAGGAAAAAGATGAACAGTACCAACACCATGGGATGAGGCCTTAGAACCATTAGCCATGATAATGGAGGGTAAATGACCAGAGGTAGACAAAAGAAAACAAGGATTTATTACCAGTAATATGATCTGTGGCACCTAAGTCTAGAACCCAAGGATCAAGAGAATTGGAGTGGGTGAGCCCAACAAAAGAGATACATGTATGTGCAACAGATGCAGTGGAACTAGAGTTCTGACGATCCTCATACCATTTAAGAAATTTTTTAAAAATAGCTGATGGACCTGAGATATCAGATGAAGTAGGATCCATGGTAGAAGGTGGCGCAGGAATAGCTTGGACAACCGCAACAGTTTTAGGAGGACGACCATGTAAGGCATAACACCTGTCAATTTTGTGGTCAAGTTTGCCACAATGGTCACATTTATGACGCCCTTTGTTCAACTTCCGAGAATGAGTGCGGTCATCATGTTGAGATACTAAAGAAGAAGAAGAGTTATCACCTAAAGTAGATATATCAATGTGGGATTTACCTAGTACACGCATAAGGGTGGAAGAAGGCGAAGTAAGGGTGGGCACAACATGAGATTCCAAAATCTGATCACGATCAGGGGAATAATCATCAAGAAGTCCATATAAGGCTAACAACATGAAAAACTTGGACCGTTGCTCTATCTCTTGAGACGGAGTGGATGCAGGAGGCAACAATTCATTAAAATCGTGAAAAAGAGCATGAATTTTACCAAGATACTCAAACATTGTACCATCAAGACGTCTCGAAGCAACAACATGAAGGAGATTTTGAAATACTCCATAAAAACGTTAAGTATCATTGGTATATAATAATTTGACATGTTCCCAAATTTCTGAATACGTCTCAAAAGAGCAAAAAATTTGTTTCAAAGATGAGTGAATGGTCGATTTGAGAACTATGCGTAATTGAGCATCAATTTTCGACCAACGAGAAACCTCATTCTCAGGAACATTAGCAACAGACGTTGTAAGATGATCAACATAGCCTTGACTCTTAAGCCATAACCTAATATTCGAAGCCTAAGTATCATAATTTGTGTCATCCAATTTATCAATTGACAGATGAACATTGACGTAATTAGTATAGTGATCAGGTACAGGGAAAGTAGAGGAGGCAACAAAAGTAGAAAAGGCAGTGGTAGTCGCGAAAGAATCCATGGAGGAGAGAGAAAAAACCCTAAAACTCAAACGGGCTTTGATCAAGATGATGAGGACAGATCTAGAACACTTGCAAGATGACGATCACAATGACGTTAATCGCTGCCGAAAAAGACGCTAGACGCGCTGCCACTCATGACGGCAACTGTGACGGGAACAAAAACGGAGACTGCAGAAGGGTCACTGCTTCGATCGTCGCGATTCCAACAACACAGTGGTCGCCGACTTAATCGGCGGCAAAGGTGACGACAGCGACAGCAGGGGCAACTGAATGAGGACGGTGAACAGTGGGTTCACTGAAAAAATTTAACCCTAACCCTAGGCTCTAGATACCATATTAAAATAAGAGAAATAGGTATTGGGTTAATTCTCTTGTGTAAAAATACACAAAGGGATGTTTATTTATAGATCATAAAAGTAACAGAAATAGTAACAAAATAACAGAGTAAATGGTTCAATTAATCTTGATTGGGTAAATCTCATTTAAAACATTGAATTTATTTTCAGTTACAGTAAGAAAGTTAAGATTAAACATTAAGTGTGAATAAAGTATACTCATCAATACATCAATCAAACCACAACAATATAGATTGAATATACTATGTTTTCTTTATCTTATTTATTTAGGTTGGTATGAGAGCAGGTATGATCTCGCTTTGTCTTCTTTGTTTTCTCCTTCATTGTCTTCGACAATTTTTGTCATTGATGACTCTCTCAATGTACTTGAGTATATTTAATGAAAGACAAATTTGAACTTTTATCCATATTTATGTCTTTCTTCATTCTTATCTTCCAAGGAAATTTTACATTAGTCAATATGTCCTCACACTCCACAACAAACTAATATGGTACATAGGAAAAATTGACATCTTATTAAAATTACACACTATCTACTATTAAATAGAAATGTTCCTATTCATCACTGGGAGATGCAGTCCTCACTACTTGTTTCCTAATAATTAGGATGTTTTTGGTCATGGTTTTAGTGTTTTTGAACTGTTATCCAATAGTTTGGAATAATATGAAGTGATGCTGACCATTCTCTATTTTTTATTGTTATTCTTCCCAAGTATGTAACTACCTCATTGTATATGTAGACGATGTTCTCAGAGGCAAGGCAATGATAAGGAGGGTATTGTCCAACTAAAACAGTATCTTCCTTAACAGTTCCAAATAAAAGATCTTAGATACTTGAAGTATTTTCTTGGCATGGGAGTTGCACATTCCTGGGTTGGTTTTATGGTATCTCAAAGAAAATATGCTTTGACATTTTAGAAAAACAAAGATATTAAATGCTAAGCTTGAGGACACACCAATTGATTTGAGTTTCAAACTCAGGAGAATCGTATTCTGGCCCTGGGAGATACAAACAGTTAGTTGGCAATCTAAATTACATACATCATTGTGACACGTCCTAATGTCGCCTTTATAGTGAGCATAGTAAGTCAATTTTGAAACACTTTAGACGTACAAATCCTAAAGTATATTAGGAATGCTCTTGGAAAGGGCCTCATTTATGAAGTTAAGGAAAATATTTAAAATATTGTCGGGTATTTTGACTCTAATTGGTAGGGTCTCGAAGCGATAAGTCCTTCACCTTAGGGTATTGTCATGGAAAAGTAAGGAAAAAAATTGTTGCAAGATCAAGTGCAGAAACAAAATATAGGCAATGGTATTAGTCATTTGTGAACTCTTATGGCCAAAACAACTAACCTTATGGGTGACAACCAGACAACATCACATGTTGCGTGTAATCCTGAAACTCGTGTGAGAGTCAAATATATTGAATTAGATTGTCATTTAATTAGAGAAAACCTCAAGTCTAAACATATCACCACTAGATTTGATAACCTCAATGAACAATTGGCTAACATATTTACCAAGTCACTAAGAAGAGCAATGATTGATCATGTTTGCAGCAAGTTGAGCATATATAATTTATATACTCCAACTTGAAGGGGATTATGATACGCACAGAAATAAGATAATCTAAATTATATATATATATATATATATATATATATATATATATATATATATGTATATATGTATATATGTATATATCTTTTATGGTGGTGTATAACTCAGTTGGTAGAGCATTGGACTTTTAATACAATTGTCGCAGGTTAAATCCCTGTTATATATAACTTAACAATTAAGTAATATTTATTATTGAATACATGAAAAGATGTTTTACTAGTAATTATTGAATAATGATACAATTATTGAGTAAGATGACAACATAGAGACTAAGGCTACTTAACACTTGAACACCACGGTTTATATATAACCATGAGAGTTGAGGTGATGAGAATTAGACATAATAATGAACACTTTTGAGAGAAAGAAGAAAAGAAACTATTTAAAAGGAGATAGTTATTTGGAAAGTACATAAAGCTATACAAACAAGCAAGAGAATGATATAAGTACCACCATCTTTCTCTATATTGGAGCTACTTCTCTTGAACTTCGCTCATTTTCCCTTTGTTGTGCTCAATTTGTTGCACTCAATCTCTTTCTGCCACTTTTGTGCTTTATTTATATTCTTTGCTTCATCTACTTTAGATACTACTGTATGAAAATTTCCTCCCAACAAGGCTATTACTTATTGTTTTATGCATGCAACTACTCTTTTTATAGCGTCTTGATTCAAAATTACCCTTGATTTTGTGTTAATTTATAATTGTAATTACTTTAAATGACTTAACTTTCCATTTTGGCATCCTTGGAATATGTAACTCAAACACATTCAAATTGCACATTGAAATATATATTTTTTAGAATATTTTTATTGATTTTTATTCATATAATTATTTATTCAATTTTCATGTATATTGTATATTTGAAAAAAAATTATATTTATACACAATTTTAAAATATTATAAATATTGAATAAATGTACAACAAAAGTCAATTTTAAAATGTTACCTAAAGTCCAATTTTATGGAATCAGATACATATCGACAATATACAAAATACTGACTAATATTTAATATTTAACAATATTAAAAAAAGTGTTGTTTCAAACATAGAGAAAATAAGTGTTGTATTTACAAAATAAGTGTTGTATTTACAAATAATAACATTTTGTAAAATATTGTCTAAACAATAAATCATTTAAAAATACGTTGTCTAAGTAAAAAATAGTGTCTCGATCTAATATAACATTATAAGTAACGATTTTACAAGATAGGTGACTTTAGAAAAAACACTGTTGTCTATAATCTATGTCAATGAATATATACTTACAGTAACAAAATTATTTTTAAAATATTACTTAGACCACATTTTTCTGAATTGAGATCACTTTTTTGCAAAATATTATCTAAAGTAAAAAATAGTGTAGTACAACGACGATTAAATTCACCTATATGAGCCATTCACATTTCTATTAGTGGCAGGTACCCATATCATTCTCTGCCGCCATGTTTTCTCTTTCCGACATATCTCATGTAAACTAACATGGCTATGTGCTTACAACGTTGATAAAACATAAAAGAAAAGAATAAAAAATTCATCCTTAATAACGATTACTCTTACATTATTCCTTCATCAGCCAAGACAAGTGAGGCTCTGCACAGAGAGGAGAGAATCATGAACATCCCTATACCCAATGTCCAGATTCCTATATTGTTTATAAGCACAAAGAGTGTAAACACGTAAGTCAAACACCAGACACAATAAAAAAGATGTTGTACTTGGTTATTTCTAAGTGGATGAGACTTTGATTTTTACTTAGTTTTCTCATTTGGTGAATATTATATAAGGTTTTAGGTGCTATATAAGAGAGAAATTTGACTTGCTAATTAAAGATGAATAAAAAAAAATGCTTTTCTACATTTCACTTAAGTTGCCCTTTTTATAATCATTATTTAAGTTAAATCTAAAATAATATGAAATAAGCATAAACTGAAACATCACTTCAAAATTTTAAAACATACTTTCGTGTATTGTATATTTCACGAGACCACTTAAGAAAAGAGTAATTTTAGATGATAAAGAGACTTAAATAAGTTTTACCTTCCTATAATTTACAACTTTTTTATTTTTATATTTGCAAGTTTTATTGGAGTCCTTCTTGTATATTTAAATATTTTCATTTTGATGAGTAAATTATGATGACATTTCGTTTGTTTTTAAAACTACGTTTATACTTTATTTTTAACCATTGCAAATTACGAGTATAAATATAATTTTAAAATTTAAGAAAATGTGTGGGCAATGTAAAAAAATGAAATATTATTAAAAATATGAAAAACTTACAAAGAATTTTAAAAAAATTAGGATAAGTGTAATTCGAAAAAGAGCTTGAGTATTTACATTTTTCATTTTCAGTTTCTCTTGTTAAACTTTGTCCTTCCACAACCATCTTTATTTATTTATTTATTTTTTCCAATTCAACTCGCTTTATGACGTCTCTAACAACAAAAATCATATGTTGACAACCGTAAATTGACTAATGGATAGGAGGAATTTGAAACTGACATACAAAAGAATCGGTACAAAAGAATCATATATTTTTAGACGTTTTTCCCAACCCCAAAGGGTTTCAAATCTCTATCTATACTATATTTTTACCTCTGCCACCTATACAAAAGATCTGAATATAGTAAAATATACTCATTTGACATTTAAATAAACTATTATTTTATTATTATATAATATTTATTAAAAAAAGTGAGTGTCAGGGAGAGATAATATTTAGGGTTTACGGTTGTCAACATATGATTTTTCAATATTCTTTTTTCTGAGAGTTCGAGGAAGGCCCCCAACTGAAAACGGGGTCTATCTATGTAACTCTGTGAGTTTAATTGTGTAAGCATTTTTTAGTTCAAATTTACTTTTTTCCCTTTAGTTTTTTGAGTATGAAATTGTAGTTTCTCTCATCCAAACCTTGCCCATGCTCAACCAAATTCTGAGATGGCTGGAGAAACCAAAGGTACTGAGACTTGTATGTCTTGCTTCATCTGTTCTTGGACTGCTCTGTTATGCACTCAGTTCGTCTTTCAACCATTTACTGGGAAAGTGGAGCTGGTGGAAGATGCTTCTTTATACTGTTCTCAGTTTCATCATTTGCCTTGCCGTCTTGTTCACACCGGAAAGGTCCAGCTCCACCTCCCTCCGGCTGGAAGCTCATTTAGCATTTATGGTTCTAATAATCACTTCTGTTTATTCCTTTTTGTTTGATAACACGGTGAAGGGTAAACCTGATGCATACAGCCTCATCTCTTGTGCTGCTTTTGCTACCATGTCTCTTGGCTTGTCAAATCTCACTCAATTTGGATTCCAGATGGATCTACTATATTTCTTCTGTGGAGGTCTAACAGTACAACTCATGAAGATCAAATTGTGGTTAGTGATTGTTGGAGGGGCTTTCACTTATTCCCTCCTCCAGCTTCGTGACTATCCTCGCGACACACAAGCGGAGAATCTTCAGCTCCCGGTTCAAAACCTAGTAATCATTCCAGTTGATGATTCAGAGAGTGTAAGTAACTGCAGTCTTGTTACTATCATGTCACATCAAGCTAGTGCCGATGTTGATAGTACTCAAGTTAGCTCACGAGAAGATGGGGATTTTCGAGTCCAAGACCATCTACTCGCTCAAAGCAATTCACATCCACAAGATGATGATGTTATCATCCGACAACAACTCATAAATTGTATAAAGGATCTTGATAAGGAGAATCGGATGCTTGTTCCCATGGTTTGTAGTCAAGTGGACAAACATCTTAAAGTCGTGGTTGACTACGAGGACCAGAATCAAATGTGGAAATTACTGCACTCTGACGTCAACTTGGTGATGGATGCACTTCCATCGGGAATTATGAGGCGCCTTAAGGAAAGCGTGAAGCTGATGATGGAAGCAGGTCTTAAGGAGGAATGCAGCGAAATTTACAGTAAATGGCGAAGGGAGTTTGTAGAACAGTGTCTGTGGGCACTTGGGTTGCAATTTGAAACGCCCAACGATGAGGAGGTTGAGAAGTGGTTAGAAACGTGCAAGGCAGCTGGGAGGGTACTGTTTCCCAATGAAAGGAGACTCTGCGATTACCTCTTTTTAGAGTTCTCTGACGCTCCGGATGTTTCCTTCGACAAGGTTTGCAAGGAACTGATGATTGGTCTACTGAGTTTTGCCGACACCACCATAAATGGGAGCTATTGGCCGAATCTTTTGTTCAACATCGTCCCCGAAATGTGGGAGTCAACGGGCGAGCTGGCGGCCATCTTACGCATGTTGTTTCACAAAATGTCGTTCCTAAGTGATCTTGAAGACGTTAGGCAAAGATTGGCAGTGCTAAAAGGCTTGAGGAACGAGATTTACACTAGTAATGAGCAGGCACCTGTTACCCACGGAGGGCTTCATCTGATTACTAAGAAAGTAATGAATTACATCCTTGGAATTTGTAGAGGTACGATAAAGCCAGCTGGCCAATCTGTCACCGTCAGAAATTCTTCGCTTTGGGTGGCGGCGGTGATAGCAAGGATGATTGAGTTGTTAGAGAGCGAGTTGGAAGCCAAGTCTAAAGAGTACTACAGTGACCCCGCATTGGGCTATGTTTTTATGATCAATAATCTCACCTACATACAACAAAAGATGCATGATTTCAAATTCCGCGATGATTGGTTTCGGAAAAACACAGCGAAGGTGGAAGAAAGCTGGAACCTCTATCTAAGAAGCTCGTGGAAGAAGTGGGTGGACTTTTTGAAGCTGGAGACAAATGAGTGGGCGGAACCTGATGTGGTAGCGGAATTAATGAAAGATAAGGTTCATTTGTTCAACCTTCACTTTGAGGAGACATGCACAATTCAATCTACATGGACTGTCTCTGATAAACGACTGAGGGAGCGAATAATAAAATCAATAGAAGCTTTATTGTTGCCAGAATATGGAAAATTTTCTGAGAGGTTTATAGTTTTCTTGGGTAATGAAGCTTATAATTATATTAAGTTCGGAATTGTAGACATTCAGGATTGTCTCAGTCATTTGTTTCTTCTAGACGACGTGACGAATCTGGAAGACAAGAAAAAAATATGACGTTTGCAAGAATTTACTGTTTATCTTTAATTTTTAGTTACTATCTCTTAAAGCAATCTATTCCTAACATATTATTATACTTCTCAAGGCTGACTCGATCATCCTTTGAAAATACTTTGAAATAACCTGTAAAACCAACAATTACGCTTATGTTTCATCTCTTTCTATTTTTTTTATGTATATTTATCTTTGCAACAATTTTTAATATATATATATATATATATATATATTTTTTTTTTTTTTTTTTTTTATAATT
>Ga0123340_1004817_pt1 | contig 12828 bp, 9 predicted proteins | sample SirMexnodulemix_FD_89961 | JGI IMG/M metagenome (GOLD analysis project Ga0123340, IMG submission 89961) | Root nodule microbial communities of legume samples collected from Mexico - Siratro Mexico nodule mix | ecosystem: Host-associated > Plants > Roots > Nodule | place: Mexico: Nepantla... | reverse complement strand
TTTTCTATATATATATATATATATATATATATATATATATATATGTATATAATATCTTTCAAATTATGTTTTTCAGAATTATTTCTACAACAAGCTCTTCAAAGTATATGAATGTGTTCTGGAAGAATGAGTTGTTTTTCAAACGTTCTCTTTCTTTTTCTTCTTCTGTGTGGTACAATGGTGGCAGCAGAGGTGGTGGGGGAGAAGCAGATGGGGCAATTTGATAATTTCACCCAATTATGGGGGTGCAGGTTCAGAAATAGGTGGTGCAGGAAGTAATTTCCCAAACATTCATTCCGGTTTACTTGTTTGTTTCTGCTTGGGCTTTGGCCCGTCAAGTTTCTGAAAAACCAAACAACTGAATAAAACGAGGTCGTTTGTTGGCTAAGCACCATCACCCTAGTTAAGGAAGACACTATTCTGCATCTTCTTCGTGAAGTGGAGTTTCGGTAACGAACAGTGAAGGTACGATTTTCTGGTTCATGGCTCCGTGCATTGTTTAGCGACTCGTAATAAAATTGTGTTATTTTTTTTTTTCACGAGTTTCATTGAGTTTGCTCGAGTTCACACGAGCCTACTCGAAAACAATTCTATGTGCGATTCAACTAGGTTCGAGGGTGTGTGAACGTTCTTTGCAATTCTATTAGGAAATGTTCTTTGCAATTTTCAGTGCAACTTTTTTTTGTGTCAGATCGCAATCCTACAGCAAGGGTTAGGGTTGATGAATGAATGATGATAACTGTTATAGTGTCTGAAAGAATATTAATAATGTAATTTAATTATGATAGATTAATAGTTAATAGAGATTAACTGTCATTTGCTTCTAATCTTGTGTTTCATTGTACAATTAGATCAATGACTTACTGTATGATTCATGATGAAATTGGAAGTTATCCCAATAGTGACATTGTTTTTGGAAACTGGCACTTGATTATTGTTATATTAAGTTTGAAAGACAGTAGTAGCAACGTTTGATTAACCTCTATGACCAACTGCTTTTTAATGCATGCAGATAGATTGTTAGAGGGCTTGTTTATGCCCAAGCAGGAGTAATAAGATGCCTCCATATGATTGTATGTTGCTGTTTAAGCCTAATATCAGGAAAGAAGCTATCCTGGATTTAGTTGTGAGGGTGGGAAAACATGTGTCTGGAAGAAATGGGGTTGTCACTGATGTTAAGAGTCTCGGAGCCGTTCAGTTGGGCTATGGTGTGAAAAAGCTGGATGGCAGATATTATCAGGTGAGGTTGATTGTTTGTGATGCAGTACCCAGAGTTTATATTTCCTGTTTGTGATGGCAGATATTATCATTGGCTTTTTTACATGCTGTTTTATATTTCCTGTTTAGATGTAAGTATTGCATGTTTTGTGTCGTAATGTGATTTTGAGCGTGGAGAAATTACTTCAGGGACTTCACTGAATTATTCTACTAATTAGATGATGGAACTCAATTAATTCATATTTTATTTTACAGCTACTCAGGTTAATGAATTCATTTGCTAATAATATAGTTAAATTTTCTTGTAACATTAATTCTGACCAAGTATTTATTTTGTTATACATTCATGACATTTTTGTCTTGTCATTTGACCTCACTACCAGTGTAATATTTAGTTAAACCACCACCTTTTAGGTGAATAATTTATATTTCTTGTTCTATTTATGTCCAAATCTCATTACTTTAACTGTTTTATTATCGGGGTTGTATTAGTCATGGGCAGAGCTATGTGTAACATCATCAAATTAGTGTAACGGAGATTGATTTAGAAAATGCTTTGGTGGTTTGGGTATGTTAAATGATCTGATAATTCGAAATGTTTTGCATAACTCCTGTCTTGAGGTGTTCTGAATAATTTGGTTTAATGGATGTATGTGTATTGCTGAATGAAAGGAGATTACCCCAAAGAAGGACTAAAATCCATGATGGAAAACAGTGACATATACATCAGCCAAAAGGGCATCAGATAGAAACAAAGGAAGATTATCCAAAACTTTCAAATGACTATCTGGAGAATGAAGCATATTTAGTCAAAAGCATCAGCTTAATAACCATTAGACAAAAAATCAATAGCCACCTCTGAATTTGGTTCTACCATGAAAACTCTAAAACCACGACTCCAGGCACTAGTAATTCCCAAATAGATAGTCCCCAACACTGCATGACATTTATGGTGCAAGCACCAATATTCGCAGTATAAGAAGAATTGTCCAGCTTATCATGATCTTGAAGTAACCCACTAGCCGTTGCTCTAATAGTCTGTAATTGGACTTAGCCATCACAATTCAGTTTGAAAAGACCAATTTGAGGTGCACTCCATCTTTGTTCCAAGTAAACTCTTCATCCAGTAAACTTACCTCAATTGCATCAACTTGCTTCAGTTACTGACAGCCTTGAATGATTAAAAATCCAATCATTTCTACTGCGCCACAAATTGTCCAAAATTATAAGCATCACAGACCATTTCCTTCCCCCACAAGTGTCTGATTACATATTATGCAGCAGCCATTGATTAAAACTCTGGGAACGTCCCTTGGGGTAAGAAACAGTTTCAAATGGATATTGTTTTAGGATAAAGACTAAAATCATGGTTCACGTTGTCAGGAACCTGATTGCAGCTTCTACACGAATCATCCACAGTCTAATGTCCAATTTTTCTAGATTAATTAGTAAGTAGGGCATTACTAACAACCTTCCAAATTAAAACATGCTATCTTTGAGGGCCTTTCTAGTGCCATAAAATTCTGAAGATTGGATCAGGCTGATTCAGAGGCAAAGAATGGTGATTATAAGGATTATAAGCTTATGATTGTTGATACTATTCTTGCTTGCCGTGGCTCAGATAAAGAGAATTGGGACATACGATTGAAATTTCGAAATGTAAAATGTTTATTGAATGTGCTGTTTTCTGGTTTCAGTAAACTTTGTTTAGTTTGAGAGTGTGCCTTTGGTGAAACAGGTAGATTAAAATTTCTTTTGAGTTTCAATGGATGTAGGGCGTGCTGATGCAAATGAGCATGATGGCTACACCTGAAATCAACAAAGAGTTGCATTACCTAAACAAGGAAGACCGGTTATTGCGTTGGCTTTTGGTCAAGCAACGTAACACAAAATTTGGGTTTGATATTCATGGGGATGAAGGCAGATTGGAGCTGAGCAAATTTTCCCAAAGTAGACTTGATGAAGAGGATGAAGATGAAGATGATGACAATGAGGAGTACGAATTGGAGGAAGAAGAAAAAAAGTAAACCAAAAGACAGCTGTGTATTTTGTTAGGTTCCATAAAATCAGTTTGCATTGTATTTTCAGTGCCAAACATGAGCTTCCTTACCGTGCCAAACACACAGTGCCAAGTAAAGGATGAATTAATTTGGTTCAAAGATTATTTGTTTGATTTGAAAGAAAAAGGTGACTGAGGAATTTTATCATCATATTTTATCATACTCCGTAATATCATATTAACACATTGGAAAAAGAATTTACTTAACCATTCCATTACACTCCATTCAATTTTAATTCATTTCGTTTCATTGTATACCTTTTTATCAATATAAAAATAACTTATAAGAATAGTGTAATACGAGACGTCAAAACAAAAGGTTTGTTCTATTTGGCATTGCGATATTTCCCCATTACATTTGTTTTGGCAAGTGCCCTTCGCACGAAGAATAGGGATACTACAATATATTGGTATCCACAACGTTCCACTCGAAATACATTTTTCAAAGAAGAAAAAACGAATAAACATATAATTAACCAATTCAATTCTGAGGACGGTCACCACACAAGAAAGAGAAGCTGCCACCCATTCGATAACGTCATTCGGCTAAAGCAAACTGCAATTTTCCCAACAGTTCATCATCCTGCAGCAGTTTCTCGAAAGATGAATAAGATGCATGTACGTAAGTTCCTGTTTTGATTTGCAATGCTCGAATCCTTTGCTGAACCATTATCACGCCACCATTATCCTTTGCTATACACTTGAAAATATGTGTTGTGGGAAAGAGATTAACACCTGAGATAAGCCCTACTAGATGGAATATTTTTTATTAGTCACCGTATATTCTGGTTAGAAAGTCCCATAGACTCCGCAACCTCTCTAGCAGCCATAGTGTCAGCTTGTTCCTACATTCAAGATAAAAGAAAAATTAGATTCCACAAGATTTTACTGTTGGAAGCTACTCAAACGGGTAGCTGTAACATGGCTGTTGCATGTATCAGGAGTTGACATATTCTATATTGGATCTTTACCTGTAGACGATGCAAGAGATACATCAAGAAGAGATGTACAAAGACCTGTTGAAATTTTTAAAGGTGAGTAAAATTTCAAATCCTTAAATGGTATTTCGCAGCTAATTTAACATTTTAAACATTTAATTAACTGATCTCACCAAATAAAAAAACAAAAATACTCGAGCCGTAGGATATCTCCAGAGAAATCTTGTGGCCCTGACAGCCCCTGAATCTAACAGTTTCACTGCTTTTTGCAACTGCATGAACATGAGACATGCCTCATACCAAAGTATAATTAAAAAAGGAGAATGAAAATAACATGACACGAAATGAAATGAAATAAAATGAAACATTATGGTGATTGGCTGTTATACCTGAATACTTGCGCCGACCAAATGACGGTGATGCACAGGAAGAGGCCTGCAATTTTGCTTTGTAAGATAACTTTCCAAACTCTACGATGGGTAATGAAAACAGACGGCACAACCTTTTGGGGTGACAGAGAATAGTACATAGAAACATAACTGAGTAATAAAGTGATTTCAGAAGCTATTATAAGTAAATCACGGCTATAACTTTACCATTTATGAAGTAATGAACAGATTAGAATAGGAAGAGAAGACAATACAAGAGATGATTTAACATGGGGAGGGTAAACAAATAGAGTTCGACAAAGGATCACTACATTTTAATGGGTTTGGGGAACTTCCATTGCTGCTGGGAGGGTAAATAAGGTCTGTTTGTTTGAAAAGAAAAATTAAGCAAAAAGCAACTTTTAATAAAAAAAATCACTTATTAGCAATTTTTAGGATAAATCAATCTAAAAAACCCGAAACAGAAAAAAAGAGAAAACTACCTTTAGAGAAGCAACTGTCACTTCTGCTTTTTTACAATTATTTTTTTTAAGCACAACTAAACAAACCCAACCACTGAGGTTGTAGTTTATGGTCATTTTAATCAAATGCATAGAGAAACAAGGTAAGTACTATAAAGATAGTAAAAAGAAACTTACTCAAGGGATTTTATTTCAGTCTCGTCTTCCCATGATGATGATGCTCGACGAGAAACTCTGTTCCGTTCAGCCTCTGCCTGTTCAATATAACAATGACATAAAAATCACAGTACAGTCAAACTACTAATCAAGCAGCCACACGAACCTAACCACATACCCGTGCTTCCTGGAGACGCTTGATTTCCTTCTCCAATTGAAACTCTGCGGCAGCCTTTTCACTGACCATGGTTTCTAATTGTGTTTGTTTGTAGTACTGAAATGAAGATAACACAAAATTATTGAATATCACTGAGTATTTGCATGAAATTTAATCATAACATAAATTACCAGAAGGTCAGTCAGTTCCCGGTAGCGTTTCTCTAATTCCATATGCTCCTGTTACAAGATTAAGACTATGATTAGAATAAGGCAGTAGTATTCCAAAATGATCTTAACACCAAAACATACACTTGTTCAGAGTACTAAGCTAAATTCAATTTTCTTATACAGTTATATGTCAACTAACACAAGAATAACATGATAGGCTGGGGACTATAGTGTGTGGAAAAGAGTGTCAAAGAAAGTACTATCTCATTGATATTAAATATACGGCATGTAAGAGAGTCCGGGCAGAAGATGCATGGATGCTTATGCAGTTATGCCTACCCTATTTAACAAGTAAAGCATGGCAACCATTTGAAACTCGAACTCAATGCAATTCTTTTTTTTCTAGGTTAAATAGCCAAAGACCACCCAATAATCGACCATAAGTATTTCTGTAGTTTGATGGTGTATATGGCTAAATGTAATTTTTCAATTATGCTCTGGAAACTGTAAATGCTTAGACAAATAGCATAACACTTCATAAATATTTTTCAGTATTTTGATGGTGGATATAACTAACTGTAATTTTTCATTTAGGTTTTGATGGTGGATATGACTAGAAGTACTTTTCATTTATGCTCTGGAAACTGTAGATGCTTAGACAAATAGCATAACATTCCATAATACCAATTAAAAAGGATGCACCTTCATATCAGGAACCGAGTCCATTAAAATTCAGACGTATACTTCCATCAATATTATTATATCACGTAAAAGGAAATGATGCTCAAAATATATTTTCATGCATGGTAAAAGTTAAAGAGAAAATCACTAAAAGGATTTAATTGTAAAAACTATTTTCAATTTAGAAACAATTACCGATCAATCTCTTGGATGGTTAATAAGTAACCATTAACTAATCATTCCTCAGCTGGAAATGGTTTTACTAAATTTGTTTTTGCAGTTATTTTAAAAACTTATAAAATTGTATGACAAAAGCTACAGAAAATTATGCTTTCCATGAGAATATGACTTTAAAACTTCACCATAAATGAAGCAGTATGATCGTCTAAGCTCTGCCCACTTAAGAAACAAATAGGTTTCATTTATTTTTTATAAAAACCCGGAAACTTAAATTTTATGCAAGAGAAATTTTTTAAAGAAGCGCCAGGATTATTACCTGACGTGAATAATGCTCAGCATCCCTCTTCATGGCAGCCATCTCAACTCTCATTTTCTGCATTTCAGCCTGTAACGTTGAAACCAAACATATCAATAATGAGAAGTGCCACTTTACCTGGAAGACAGGATATCATTATCTCAAAAAACAATTCTTGCCTCCAAGGAAGATAGCTTGTTTTCAGCTTCCCTCTGACCTTGACGGGCACGTTCCAATTCTTCTTGCCATGCTTGCATCTTAATATGTAAAACTTCCATTATTATAATTCCATCAGAATGAAAAATTATCACTAATATTACTATCATAATTGTAATCAAGAAATGTTAGTGGCAACTTTACGCATGTACCCAGCCATGCCCAGGTTCAACTATGACCATGGAACTTTTTCTCACACACCCAATCCTTTTAATTTTCTTTTGCTAAAAAACGGTATTTAGGTCTGGTTTTATATTTCAAAAGCTATGCAAGTGATTCAGTCGTCTAAGTTGTGTAAAGTAGCAAATAGAGTAATTGTCTACTTCAAGACAGTGACGCTTAACACCAAAAAATAAATAACAAATATGTGCTCTATGTATATTTATACAGAAAATCAAATGTTATTTGAATTGGTTTAGGCAACAACCAAAAAGAATACTGACTCTTTAAATATGCTATACACTAATACTTGTTGATGAGCTTTGAAGATGTGAAATATAAGGAAACCTAATAAAGTTGCAAGTTGGCCTACTTTACTCTCAATAATCTGTTATACCTGAATTACTTGATTAGTCTCTTCTGGGGACTTTTTCTGTTCCCGGCGCACGCGCGCTTCCATATCTTGTAGTTCTTGATTTAAAGATGCACATTCAACCTGGTCATAGATGTTACCAGAAACTTATTTAGTAGATCTTTCTTTCATAATAGCAATTACAAATCAGCCTAAAAATTCAAAAAGGCAAAAGTGTTTATTCATGTACCTCGAGAAGTGCCACCTTCTGCTCAAGTTCTGCAGCTTTAGCTGTCCTCTCGTCCGCTACTCTCTGAAAAGAGGAGCAACTAACAAATCAGTGTATACATTGAACCGAATGTCCATAACAATTCTAGAAACAAAAATAGCTCAACCAGGGGGACTGAATCAGCCTTATTAAGACATGCTTTATAATTGTGGATTTGTTACAATTGTTCGTCATCCTTTTCAGGTAAAGTAGATCTCTGTCAATTTTAAATAGCAAGACCAAAAGGCATCACATGATGCCAGACATCAACAAAAGCTTGAGGGAATGTAGTCGGATTTGCGTAAGTAGCATTGAACTAACTGAGATGATCCCACATCCTATTTTCAAATTTATTCTGACCAATTTTAGCATTTTTGTCCATGAAAATTATTTTAAAATCATCTCAAGATCCACTGAACAAGACTCTTTCATATTCCCAAACACCCTGGCAAGTGAAGATTTATACATACTTTGTGCATACCAGGACAACTATTAGGATATGGATTTATGTATATGACCTGTGTGTCCAAAACTAAACTGAACAGAATTATAAAATATGAACCATTTTAAGAAAATGAGAACTTTATATAAAGGTTCTGATTGTTTCTTTAAGAAAACCAAACCAGGTACGAGTAATCCTACACTACAGAAACTTATCCCAAAAAATGCATGATTTTGAGAGAAAAAAAATACACTTTATAAAAACAGTTCGGTTAACCGAACCATTTTAAAGTGGAGCTAAAACACAGTAAGTGCTTACATTACCTGTATCCTTGCAAGTGCAGTGGATGACTCAATGGCTCTGTGCTCCAAATCTACTTCTCTTTCCATAGCAGCCTGTTCTACCAATCAGAGAATCACTCAAATATAATGCAAAACACAGAAACTAAAGAAATAAATGACCAAAGTTAGAGACCATTTTGGTAGCATTATGTGCAGCACGCTCCTCTTCTGCTCTTCGCTCAGCAGATGCTAACTCCTCTCTTAGAGCCTACAAGAACAACACTTTAAATATTCAAACAATTTCATCATATAAATGGGAAATATTGAATAAATGGGAAACTTGCATAACACAACCTACTTACCTGCATCATTCTTGTTTCTGTTAGTTCTCGACTTCTCATCATTGATTCCATGCTTGCCTGATAAGATATGAATAGTGTTACCCAAGTCATAATTATAAATAACACTCTACATTAAGAATATATCGAAGGTGCAAACTATAGTGGAATGACTAATCCTAAACTACAGAAAGAAACTAATGAAGGAAACTTAAGAATAGGAAGGTCATTTTGTTGCCTAGTTCAATGTCTTAATACAGCTAATCTTTTTCCTGATTCATTGTGTAAAAAGATTCCCTGGTATCTGCTTAACAGATAAATTTTATCAGTTATCACGTACAGATAAGCACACAATGCAAATCAATGACCATCTTATAGCTATCACATGGGACAGCAATAAGGCCATAAAGAAAGTAGTGGTAGATTTTTCTGGATAGTGGAAAAAGGTGGGTAAACATGCTATTCCAGCAAACCTTATCATTCATAGTCCAAAAACTGTTAGTAGATAAAAGTATATATAAACTACATTTTAAAATTCCTAGAAGCAAATATGACTAGTTCATTATTCATCAAATAAATAGTTCTACAAGATGAAAGCAAATTGCACAGAATATAGTTCAGGTGGAAACAGCAGTTGCATGAAAGTAAGTAAAACATTTCAATGCACGCTTCAATAAATTAACAAAGAGGAACCTGCATAGAAGCTAGATTTCCTTCTGACAATGCAGCCTGCCTCTTAACTGCATCCATGGAACTTAGAAGTGCCTCAATTTCAGCATTTTTTGCTGCCAAGGCCTCAGCCATATTTGCTTCAACTCTTGTCACTTCCCTTTTACTTTCAGACAAATCCTTCTGTAGTTGTTTTATGCTAGCCTCATATGATTTACCCAACTCTCTCTGTAGATTTATAATTAATCACTGAGATACAGTAGTCAACATGTTTCTATTCAAGCATATAATGAGACTTTATATTCCTTTAAAGAAGAAATGGTGATAGTGCTTCACCTCCGCAGTGAGAAGTTCCTCCAACTGTGCATTTTCAGATTTGTATTCTTGAAGGCGGGATGACAATCCAGCACAGACCTGAGCATCATTTGAAAATATCAATTTGGCATCTATAATAACCAATTAGGAAGAAAATCTTTTTGAGATTCCAGAACTAAATCTTATGAAGCTAACAGAAATATTGGTTCAAGCAACACCCCTTACCCGAGCTAACCTTGCCTCTTTAGACTGACCAGTAGATTTTGTTGTTTTAAGCAATCCTTGAGCCTATATACCAACTAAAAAAATTAGTCAGGAGAATTTTTTAATAATGTGTACAGGTATAAATTTGTACATTATAAGTATTACCTCATCAAGTTGATCCTGTACTTTTTTGGGGGAGATGTCAGTTTTACGATCCTCTGGATTTATGCTGTCCACAACAGATTCAACTTTTTTTACATCAGAATCTTTGAGTGTGGGGTCATTGTTAGGAGATGTGTCAGCAGCCACAGATTCAGATTTCTCTTGATCCATATTTTTATTGGCATCTGAATCTCCAGATTTGATAATCTGACCAGCACTGGAGGGTTCATCACTAGGGCTCTCAATTCCTCTGGGAGCAGAAAGGGGATCCATCTCACGAATATCTGAAGCATTCTCTTGGGCAGGATCGTCATTAGCAACAACAGTGGCAACTCTAACATTTGCATCGTTTACTAATGTTTCCACGTCATCTGTGTCATGTTTAGCAACATCATCATTTAGCATTTTTGATAAAGAAGTGCCCAACAAGGGTGATGTCGCATCACTAGGCTGTGGCTCCTTTGGCTGGTTTGTAGATTGGGAAGTGCTCCCATCATTTCCAGGATCAACTTGGTCTGTAGAAGTTGTTATGACCGCAGGAGCTGGTGGAGATCCACTTTTCTCCTTGGTAGTATCACTGATTGTAGTAGCTGAATTGGATAATCCTTTTTGAGCCTGCAAAAGTTCAAGAAGACAAGTTTGATGTGAATATTACATGAATACTATATGTGGATGCTGGATAGTAACGCAGTGGCAATACCTTTGGTTTTGATTTTGCCCTCTTGCCTTGTGATGCTTGCCCATTTGATGCTAATTTTTAAAAAGGTAACAACAAAACAGCCGTAAGCAATTCTTGTGTAGGAGAATATGTATCACTAAATACTGATAAATACATCTGAAAGACATGATAGACATGGTTGGGTACAAGCTACAAGAGTTTTGAGAGCTTTCCTATGGGAAATATAGAACTTTTTTCCATTAGAGAAACACTCATTGGTATTGCGCTTATAAATTAGTCTGGTTCCAAGGTGGGATATGTAACATCCAGAGAGAAAAAAGTTGTAAAAAGGTACAATGTATAGTTTTAGGCATCTAGTTTATAAGAACATGATATCAATACCACTTTCCTAAAAGGGATGGCTAATTCTATGCACACACTGATTCTAACTCTTACAACTTAACGGTTGTAGAATTACATTAGGCTTTATCTGACTTAACAAAAGTTTATCATTGTGCATGTTTCCTTTAGATTAATTTTGAGAAATAACTCCTTATTATTCAGAAGCTCCTCTTAAGGAAGCTTACAATAATAAACAGTTATTTCTTCAAAGTAAGCTGAACCAAACACATTAAATGTTTCAAACCATGGCCTCGATAGTTATCTTCGTAACAGCACAGCTTTTCGGCAATAACGCGAGTCTAATTCCAGAAAAAAGTGTTCAGCATAAATTGATGGCCAAGACTAACTACAGAGTGAACCGAAAGAACTAAATATAAACCTGGAGACTTAAAATCCGACTGCTCCTCCGATAAGTCAGTGGCAACAGCCTTCGCTCGTCGATCTACAACTTCAAATAAACCTGATCAACCAACGCAAAAAAAGAAGTCCATGTCAGAACTAAGCTCAACAGAAAAATAATTGCATCCATAACCGTAACATGCTGAAATGAAAATACATCAAGTGATATAACAGACAATGTCGTCCTTCATTATTAAATTGCAAGTGACAAATCGCGAATAAGAGAGCACGTGCACGTATTACACTAAATTGATGATGAAACCGTTAACACTTACGAGTTCATTCCCTAATTTCGAATACATAAGCCTCACACTTCGTTACTAGAACAACATTGAAAGAAAATTCGCAGAAAATGAATTCACAGATGAACATTTAACTATCTATCGATCGAGATTGAAAACAATAACGAGATGCCACAAAGTCCGAGCTCTGGAAAATTGACGGAATCAGAAACGAAATCGAAGATCGATATGTAACAAACGAATGAGATCCGTTACCTTCAGCGGCTTTGAGCCACGAATCCATTGCCAGAACGAACAACGAGTTGCTCAATATTCGAATACCGAAGTGTTCAGAGATCCAACAGTTATTGAGCTACTTTCATCGCCCAACGAACGACGTCGCTTCGATTCTGCACTTGCCTGAGACGAATCGCGCGAGAAATATAATAAAACCGGTTTTTTCTCGGTTTCTTTGTCTTGTTGAGTTTCGGATTCGCCACTCCTCGCTTCACCATCTTTGACGCAATTTTCTTATTATCAAGTGCGTTACATTAATTAAAAATTAAATTAAATAAATAAATAAACAAACTGAAACTTTTTCTACGTGTCTCCCTCATAAAAATACAAACAAAATCACAATAAAAATTTTATCATAAAGAGAAAACAAAACACGTGTTCTGCATTTACTCACAATAAAATTACTACTAGAATATCTTTTATTATATATTTGGTCAGATGTAAATAAGTTATAATATTAAATTAATACAACATAATAGTGATATACCAAATATTGAAACACAATATAATAATAATATTGAATTGATAGAGTATATTGTTTTTTTAATTTTATTTAACTAAATCTCGGTGCGTTGTACGGATAAAATATTAGTTCTACTACAATATTGACCAGCAGAAACACTGTCTTGAAAAACTTTTTATTTATTTATTTATTAAACTTAATTTAATATATTTTATAATAATTAATTTTAAAAGAAAATAAAAGTATAAAACAAAAAATAGCGCTTAATTTATAACTTG
>Ga0123340_1004812_pt1 | contig 12832 bp, 5 predicted proteins | sample SirMexnodulemix_FD_89961 | JGI IMG/M metagenome (GOLD analysis project Ga0123340, IMG submission 89961) | Root nodule microbial communities of legume samples collected from Mexico - Siratro Mexico nodule mix | ecosystem: Host-associated > Plants > Roots > Nodule | place: Mexico: Nepantla... | reverse complement strand
TTATGTCTTTATTGTTACTTTATTTGATTATTTTATACACTATGCTTTACATAAAAAAAAGAAATTGTTGGACTTAAACTGAGGCCCAATAGTCCAAAATAGCAAAAGAGGAGTAAAAAAAACAAACCCTAACAACTCACTAATTTGTAGTTTGAGCCAGCACTATATATGAAACTGGACAAAAGAAAGGAAATGAGAGAGAAGTGAGATCACAAAGTTTCCAAGAGAATCAGAAACACAAAACGGGGCAGAGCAGAGAAAGACACCAAGAGAGAGTTAGTGCGATAGCACGTAACATCATCAACACCTAAAACAGACAGAAACTTGCAAGAGAGAACCAGTGGACCATAAAATTTTTCCCTAGGCTTGTTTTTGCAAAAATCATGACCTAGAAACAAACAAATCCAGTGTCATTGTTGGCTAATGTCTAACTGATCTTGCTAAATCGAATATAAACTCGTGATTTTTTACCCTAGTTTGAGCAAGTTTGCTCGTGTTTACAAGAGAGTTAACATGGTTCGAGTGTGCAAAAAACCATGCAGACCCACTTCTTTTTCAACTAGGCCTACATTGCCAGTATGAAGAGAACAATATTTGATTTATCAAGTAACTACTTCGCATCAAGAACTGAGAAAATACGAACATTGACCTTATTGAAGACCCAAATTTCTCCGTTATTGGTTGGTTTTGGGACACCATGCCCATTGTAATGGAATAAAACTCTTTCTGACTTTGCATATCTACGACAAGTAGTACAGAGTTTCTTCACCTCATCTACTGTTGGGTCAAGTTGACATTTATAGCGGGCCTGTAAAGATCTCAATAAGGTTAACTATAAAACAATTTCAGAGTTAACATGAGGATAAGGTAGCTAGTTAAACATTCCCACCTTTGGTTGCCATCTTTCATACTGACTGCTCAAAGTTTTTCCAATTGACTCCAATGCCTTTTGTGGTGCCATAGAAAATGGATCTGCAGTATTAAACAAGGTAAGCATAAAAAACTGTCTGCACATTAACCATGGTCGCAAGCCTCCAAAGTTTTGATACGTAACAAAGATTCTACTCAACCCATTTAGCTACATTTTTCATTGACAAAGTTGCAAATAACTCTAAATAATTAGGCTGGGGATCAAAAAGTTAATGACTGGATAAAAAGATAAAGACAAGTATGAATCAAAGAGTTCAACCATAAAATATAAATGCAAAACAGCACACTAATTCATCAGAAAAATGAACTTGCAAAAGAACAAATAGTTAATAACAAAAACACGTCATGTAATAACATTAAGAAGCCCAAAGCTATTTCCAAACATGAATAGAGCAAAAGAATGCAAAATATCTCAAATCAAGGAAACATATTGAGAGTACAAACTACAGAAAACAACAACTGAATAATGAGATTAAAGGTAACAAGAGACCTATCCAGCACTCCATTCTGGCACAAGGGGATATCTTTATTACGTCTGGTGGGTCCACACTAATGTTCAAACATAACACTAGAGCTACACATCCTGTCTTCATCTGCACCACAAAATTAGGAGTTAAAATGGAGCATACTTCTTACCACAGATATAGCATATAAACATCTTAAAGAAGTCTTTAAGAGATCTTAGAGGAAGAAACAGACACTTCGATAAAAATGTATTCTGATTATGAAGAAAAATGTTAAATATCAATATAATATACACCAGAAATCCACTGCAAATGTAGACAATTATTCAAGAAATCTTTTATAAATGGGAGAAATGTTATGGTTAAAAATAGGCTCCGCCATACCCTCTCCTACAAAAAGCAACGAACCAACAGTATAAAACTTATCAGAAAAATAAACCACATTTATACATTACACACTTCGTAATGCCTTGTTTCAAATGCAGCAAGAAATATTATATTTTACTGAATAGAGAACAATCTCTTTGTTCAATCTTTATTCTAAAATTACATCCAGAATGGTAACAAGACAGATTGAAAAATTGCAAATACCTTTAGAACATTAATTGTCAATCAACTACTTATGTCCTCGACCTTTTTTAACAAAACACAATTGCGCTAGTTTCAAAAAAAAGAACACAGAAAGGGATAGATAAAGATCATTGCAAAACTGCTAACAAAAAATTTCCAGTCGATATAATCAGACTAGACAAAAGTGGCCTGCTTATTTCACCTTCTAACAAGGGTTGGAATATATCAATGCTCCTTACAGAAAAAGCATATACTTAATTTTACATGTGTATACATGTAGACCAAAATCCACCTCTGTCAAGTGTCCGGCAATTGCAACCAATATAAGAAGCTAGCAACCTCCATTTCAGTTAAACAAGCCACTTCCTAATGCAAGCTACAAGGATTTACACAAGTCCTATCACCCTAAAGAAACACATGTAAACACTCTTTCCCCCACCTCCATTCAGAAATCACTAATTCAGTGAAGCAAGTTCAAGAATAATTTATCCACTTTTACAGCCAAATCTTTAGCAAAATGAGAATTCATCAAACACCAAGCTCACAATTAATAGAAGAAATTTCCCCAGTGCAGGTATCAATCAGGTGCACTACTATAACCGCCATCATTATTTTGAATTGATCCCGTTATCATTATTTTGAATTGAACCGGTTATCATTATTCTAAATTGATCTAATTCAAGATCCGCTGAAGTACAAAGTGCAAGAAAGAAGCTGCATTACAACCCACAAACATCACAGAACTCACTCGATTTTCTCATCAATTATTAGTTCAGTATCACTCAACATTTCACTTTTGCACTTCAGAGGCTACCATCTTAACAAAATCTAGTGTATAACAGGTCAAACATTTTACATCCTTGACAACTCCCTAACCACATTATCACATACACAAACATAGTCAAACAAAGGCATCCATTCACAGTCACCAATGCTGCCACTGCATTGACCTAAACGCCCTTTTTTTCTACATTGCCCAAATTTGTGTCACCCAGAACACGTGACCCACGCTAACAATTTTCCAATATCTACGTAACAAAAATCGCAAATCACCGATTCATCACAGCAAAATGCATACAATACAAACAAGGTTAACAAATAACAACTGAATCGAACTTTCCAGGGCGATTGAACTGACCCTATCCTTGGGTCGCCACTTGGAGACTAGGCCGCTGTCGGCGGGGCCGGCGGGGACGGCGGCCTCGAAGGCTTCGTGGCGGAGCTCACAAAGGACGACGGTCTGCGGCAGGTAGGCCATGCTGGTGGGGCCATTCCCGGTGTAGTTGCCGCTGCTGCTAGCGATGGCGGCTTCAGAGTCCCCGCGGTTAGTGAAATCGGCATCGTCAGTGTTGTTAGTGGCGGTGACGACGGCGACGGAGGAGGAGGAAGAGGAGGCGGTGGAATCGTCGTGGTGGTTCTGGCTCGGAACGACGAGAACGGTGGATTGTGAAAAGCGAGAGGCCATCAAATCTCCCAATGCCATCCAAATCAGAAACCCTCCTCAGTGATCGTACATGGAATAGGGGAGGGTTTTGACGCGGAGGGAACCCTAGCTTTTCGCAGATGAGGAATATGAAGATGGTGATGGTGATGTTGAAGATGATGATAGTGATGGTTATGGTGGCGGTGGTGGTGATGATGATGGTAGAGAAGATGATGATGATGATGATGAAGAAGAAGAAGAAGGGGGCGCATAGAACAGTGGCGGCAGGCACTGTCTCTCCTCGAAGGGAAACGGAAACGAGTGATACAAATTGCGATTTTGTGAAACCAAACCGAGAAAAAAAAAATATTAGGGGAATTTAATAAACTTTTCTTTTTTGGAAGGGGAAAAAAATAAATTGAGAAACAGCCCATTCTTCCTTCTTTTTCTCAAAAACAACTGTTATTAGTTAATTATTAATTATATTGTAGTTTTATTACATAATCCTAACGTCACTAATAAGATAATAAAAAATAATTGGACAGTGGGAGCATTAGAATTCGAATCACGTTGTGTTTATAGGAAAAATTGTGTTCCGATTTATCAGCATTTTACAAAATAATGTAACGATAGCCGATTTAAAATAAAATGTAGCATTTAACTCTCGTTCCGTTGCGTCATTTTAATTTTAAAAATTTTATTATTATTTATTGTTTTGTATCGTTATACTTTAAATCGGGGATATATTTTGAATTTAGTGATGATACATGGTATAATACAAGAAAATAGTGGGAGAAAACCGTTTGAATTTGGTGATGAATGCTATAATACAAGAAGATGGAGCAATTTTATTATATTGCAAAAATATGATAAAACCTAATTGGAGAAGGATATATTACTATTCATTTCATTCAATTACTTAGTGATTTTCTTCTCTTTCTTGTAATTTGAATATATGATATTGTTAAAAGAATTTAATTATTAGATAATTTCTTTACTTATAAAATAATTAAAAGTAATTTTAATTTTTAAATAAACGTATTTATAAATAAAAAGTATTACTATCTTCATTTTCAAAAACTTACTCGTAATTCTAAAACATAAATAATAATACTTTTGATATAGAATTATTAAAATAGTTGAAACTATAATATATGATCTTTATTTAATATATTCAACCTAACTTTATGATTTTTTTTATAGTTTTTTAAAAATTTTATGTGATGAGTATTCATTAAATAATAAGTAATTCTCAACTTATAACACAATAAGGTTAAACGAAGGATAAAGATGAATACAAAAATTGAAAGTCTCTCTTAGTCCATCTAACATGGATAGTTTAAGAAAAATAAAAATGTTGGATACACTTTCAACATAGTATGTTTTCTCTATTAGCTTGTTTTTATATAAAACTTTTTTGTATTCATATGTATGCTTTCCTTATTTCATTTTTTTTAATTGTTGTCTTAGTGTTCTTTTTTATATATTGAGGAATTAAAAGTTTGTTAAAATTTGAGCTATCCTAATTTTTGTTATTTTGTTATTATGCACTTTACTTTCTTCTTTACATTATCTACCTAGACTAATGTGAAGTCTTTAATGTTTTAGGCACAACAATAAATTTTTCATTAAATGTAATCGTTTCATGAAAACTTGTAAGTTGATAACTAATACATTTTATCTTCCTTTTCTTTGTCAAGTGTTGTCATTTTTTTTTTACACTAAATAGTATGTGCATTAAAGGAGTAGATGCAATAGTTAGTTTTACTTTTCCAAATCACACTTTTGATTTGATTTGTTTTGACTTGAGGAGCATGTTAAACTTTTAAGACTTATGGTTGCAAAAAAATAACTTGAGTGGATATTATCTTATTTATTTAATACAAAAGTGTGGTTATAATAAATTTGTCTCAAATGATTATTCTAATAAGTTATAATAGTCATCAGACACACCATGTAAGGTTTATACATTGAGATAGATAATTCTATTACTTGTTATATGATTATTAGATGTTGATAATAATCATATGTCCTCTCTAAGATGACTTCTAAATATTGTTTGCACTAATTAAAATTATAAAAAGGGTTTGTACAACTTGAATTTAAGAATATCCCTTCTTTATGGTGACAAACAATTTTTAATTATCAATTATAAAGGTGTCAAAACCAATGAAATCATGAAAGATATGTAATAAAGAAGAAAATATCACAAACATGGAATGCAATATGTTTATGTTTTACATGCATGATTCAAGTAAATGCATAAGGAAATTGGAGCGAAAAAACATAAAAATACAATAACTTTAGAATAAAAAAATCAAAGTGAATACAATGTTGATCAAGTTAAGACTCTTTCATTAATAGGTTTTATTTTTATGATAAACCAAAGTCACTTTTAATTATGTGTTATTGCTTTCATGATGGAATGTGATTCATACATGTTATTGGGTTTGGCTCAGACTATGCATTATGTCCGTAAGTGCCTTTGTTTTGAATTTAATCATATTTTCAAATTATTTTCAAAAAGGCTTATTAAAGTACAAATTAATCAATTATTTCTTAGTATAATCAATTATAATAAGTGATTTAATTGATTATCTTTAATAATAATCAATTATTTTAAGCTTATATTATATTATATGTTTGTCAATAATTGTTATCACCTAAATAATGTATTAGATTGTTCTTGTTGGATTTTCAAATTCAACAACAAACAAAATAATTGATTAGCCTTAGTTAATGATATCAAACTTGATTTAGATATGAGGTTTGTATTTAATCGATTAACTCTCATAATCGAATAGATTTTTCAAGTTATGTTTTCATAAGCAACAAAAAAAAATCATATAATCAATTATCACTATAAATAATTTATTTGATCAATTCAAAATTCATGTTGTGTAAATATGATTTTAGTGTTTTTTCAAAGTAACAAGTCTAATAATAGTTCAAAACATTCAATGTTCTCTCTCACTTTAAAATAACATTTTGAGAATCTTATTTCTTTGTCTAAAAGTTCTTTTAAATGCACTTTGGTGATATTTCTGTTTTCTCTTTTGCTCTTAAAATTTTGGAATAGTTGTCACTTTAAGTGATGGGTTTAGGGTTATTTTTAACTTTTTTGTGATTCCTTTTACACCTAAATTTGATTTTTCTTTGTAATAGGTTTTTTCATTTTGGTTTGTATCTCTCTTTAACGTCTTCAAGATTTTAATTCATATCTTGTGTGATTGCATGTGTTGCATGTAAAATATATCTTCAATTAACTTATATCAATACAGTGAAATCAATCATTCTCAAGTTGAAGAGATTGTAATTGGATGTAAATTTGAGAATAATCAAATCAATATAAAACTTCTTGTGTCTTTCTTCTCATCCTTATCTTTTATTTTGCAGCATTTGTATGTTTCTTAATTTAGTTTTTTGGACTCAAACCTTTAAATTAATTTATTCAAGAAAAGTTTTTCAAAAGTTTACAAAACTTTTTAAAAGGTTTTAAAATACTAATTTTGTCCCTATTTGTGGTGTACAAATTACTTTTATTTACGGTATAAAAGGATTCAATTGTATTTAGAATAAATTTTCACATCAAGGTAATGATATTTACAAGTCAAACTTAAAAAATATAATTTAAAATAATAAAAAAAATACTCCCTTCTAGATGTTTTGCTCCCATTTCTTTTGTTAATCCTGCTTGTTTTGTTGCCTTATGCTAATTCATGATTCTTTGTCTTTTTTCTCAATTTTTCATTCCTTTTATTTAAAACTAACATAAAGGGTGTAACCATCAACTTTTGAAGATATCTCCATGAATTTAGATGGTGGTGATGGATATTTTAGAAATGTAGTCTGATGGAAATGTCCAACATTCCATTTTGTAATCCTTCACCGTTTTAAGGCTTTAACCTCAACATTCTTGCAATCTTCTTTTAGATCTTGCTTTAAGATTTCTTTAATTTTGTATAACTCATATCTTAGTTGGTCATATTGCTCTCTGAAGGGGGTGGCTCATAGACAACCATGACACTCATAGTTTCACGATTGCATTGCACTCACTTCACCACAGTGAATGGAATTTGAGTAAGGAAGCTTGACTTTAAAGGTGTAATCCCTTATTTTTTGATAAATGGAGGTAGAATTTCAGGGGTGCAAGGAGTTGCTTTGATTTGATTGTAAGTGCACATTTTGTACCATATAACATCTATTTATCGATGCATGGTAGGTTTTGGATAGGAACTTCTCTTTAGGTTCCAAGCCACTATAAAAGACATCAGACCATGTCATTTTCTCTTATCATCTTAAAGTCTTCAATGGTCTTGGCATAATATAGTTACAATTTTGGCAACACTCATCTCAACATTTTTTTCCAGTACTAGTTAGAACACAAATATAGTTACAAACTTTATTATATTTAGAGGAACAAGAATATCAACCTTGACTTTCTCCTTAGACATAGATGCCTCAATCATCTTGGAATGACGGATAATTCTTACTTTTTTTTTCTGTTTCTCACTAGTCACTTTGATAATGCCAAGGGAATTCACTTATGAAATTGACAGGACTTGGATAATTTTTTACTGCCATGAAAAATGTGTTAGGTCTTATTCTTCTTCCTTTCATTAGATGATAATTGACACTACAAGAAAAAAGCTATTTAGAGACCAATTTTTAGCTACCAAACGAAATAGTTGCTAATTGTGACCAAATATATTACCAATTTAGAATCTAATGATATAAGTCACTAAAACCTTGGTAGCTAATGTTAGATACCAATTATCTTGACTTAATTGGTCACTAAATCAATCATTACTTCTATTTTGTAGTTATTTAACAACCACAATCTAATTTGGTGACTATTTTGGTCACAATTAGCAACCATTTCATTTGGTAGCTAATATTTGATCTCTAAATGACTTTTTTCTTATAGTGTGATTGTGGTCTTATTGACTTTCTAGGTTATCCTTCTACTTGAAAGAGAGACAAGTTGAATAGGAAGTTGTGGTTCTTCATCTTTCTCCTTTTAGATATGATCATAAACATTTGTTTATTAAGATGACATAAGATAGTTTTCTTAACCGTAATAAAATACTATTTTGATTTGTACATAAATTAAAATTGATTTGTACATAAATTAGAATTGATTTGGGTTGAAGTTATATAATGGATTGTTAACATAAGTCAATATTGTGCATGAATTAGAATTAATTTAAAATTGAAATGATGATTTAGCTTTTTTTTTTTTAATAGTAAAATTTAAAATTACAAGTATGCATATAAACTTATCATACTATGTAATGTCAAAAGGACTAAACCTTTTAAACTATACAAATTTATAAAGTTAGGATCTAATAATTTAAGTTTTAAAAGTATAATTAAAGAAATTAATTTTGATGTTTAACAAATAAAATTATTATTTTAATAAATCAAATAGACGATGGTTAATTTAAAATAAATGAAGTTATTTTATCTATTATATGTTTTCAAATAAAAATCTTTACAAATTATTTAATTTGATTTCACAAGAGAGCTAACAAATGAAATAAATTAATCTTTTCGTCTATTTATTTGTAAAACTTTATGTTTTGAAATAATGTCTTGAAAAATTTTAGAATTTATTAGAGAAAGCAATCATTTGATCAAGTTACCATGAAAAGACACACATGAAAAATGTCAAAATAGAAATCCAAAAATAAGTCATAGTCAATTGTAACGATGGTCATATCTTACAACATCAACAGAATAAGTAAATTGGATAAATCTATAAGAAGAAATTTATGAATGTCTGCACAAGGAACCTCTAACATTCCTTAATAACTTATAGAACCACCTATACGAAGAATTATAAGAGTTACAAAGTTTGAACAAATTCTAAGCATTCAAAATGAGAAAAACAATGATTCTCTTTATTCGATAATATTTCAACATCTTAGATATTTTTGAAAGACGTTAGACTATAAACCTATTTCATGTTACATCATTAGAAAGCTTAAAATGGGAATTTTAGTCATTATTTTCACACTATACTTATGTAATAATATTAAAATATATAATTTTTACCTAGATTACATAGTTTATGAAATATTGTTATAGAAGAGAATAAGATTTTTTAAGAGTTACTAATGTGCTAAAAATAGAAAATAAGTAACCTAATCAATTGAGTTTGGGCATACAAAATAAATATGTCAAAGTTAGATTTCACTAAATATTACTTAAATTCAAAGAATGTGATACTTAATTCATACACTTTGAATTTCAACATTAACATCAATTTGTCAAATTTATGTCAAATCCTAAGAATTGTCAAATTTATGTCAAATCCTAATTTCTTAAGTGAAATGAATCTAAGTCTCTATGTTAAACCTCAATCTCTCACGTAACTCATGAAAATGACTTGGTTTAAGCTCATGACTAAAAGATGATAGATTAACCACGACTTACTTCTAGATACATGATTAATTGGATGTTTTACCTTAATTTAAGATAATGAGAGTAGTTTCTAAATAACAAACAAGGTTGTAGAAAAAGCTATGAGTGGTATCCCAAAACAAACATGAAAAACATAAATAAAACACTAAATTTGAACAATAAAGAAAATGATATATATATATATATATACACACATATATATACCAATAATATAGAATAAAGTCTAATGTAGCTACATCTAATTCAAAAAAAGGGTTTAGCTACTCTTGGATGGATAAAAAAGGAAGAAATGATATAAAAATGAAGAAACTTGGTTGAAGAGTCATAGAAGTACGAAGGGAGTTACTCATCTGTTCACCAACCTTTTTTTTTTTTTTTTTCAAAACCCTTTTAAACCCCACGTCCACAAACTACACTCAATAGGCATAAGAGTCCCTTTTAAATTAGTTTATTAAAAGTCATATCAGACTTCTTGTAATAAACCTTAGAAAGTTGAAACTCGCAAACGAGAACATTCTCATGCTTTGCCTTACTTGCATTGCACCTAAAAAGGCTCACCCAGACACAAAATTTCACAATCATGAATGATAAATTTAACTTTAAAACTCAATATTTTCTTTAACTTTAAGCTTAATTTCATCTTACAAAAGTTTTTCTACCAATATCCTCAGTTCTCCTGCTTTTCTAAAAAAAGAATATAAATTTCTAGTAAAATATTTAAGGTGATAAAATAATAATCCTATCTTTCTTTAATAATTACACTATAAGAAAAAAACTATTTAGAGACCAATTTTTAATTACCTAAGTTTTATTCACTTATACTATTAGACTCTAAATTAGTCTCTAACTTAATTACATATCAATTTAGAATCTAATGGTATAAGTGACTAAAATCTTGGTAGCTAATGTTAGATATCAATTATCTTAACTTAATTAATTACTAAATTCAATTATTACTTTTATTTTGTACTTATTTAACAACCAAAACCTAATTTAGTGATTATTTTAATCACAAATAGCAACCATTTTTTTATAGCTAAAAATTGGTTTTTAAATAATTATTTTCTTGTAGTATTAGGTTAACATCTTCTTTAATTAAAACAAAGTTTTAGGTAAGAAAATTGCAAGATGAATGCTATAAATGTAACTATATAAAACATTTATCAATCTTTTTGTTTGACATTTTATTTAGTCTTAGAAATCTTAAACTATTTTTTTTGGAATTGTATTCTATTAGAAAAACTTATTATAAAAGAAACTTAAGACATGTTAGTAATAACTTATGAAAAAAAAAATACTTATAATTAGCAAATGTATTGAAACTTTATAGTTTCCCAAAAATTGGTCATAATTTACATGACAAAAGTTATAAAAACAATTTATCTCTCTTGTTTATTTTTTACTTTTGAAAAACCTTTTTGGATGCAAAGTTTTTTATATGAATTTATTGGATAATAGTTTTATATGTGTCTTAATTCACTCTAAAATATATATATATACTTTGATAAAAGTGATAAGCTTCTGTATGCTTACCTATACATATTGTCATGCTAATAGAAAATAACTAAGCTCCAAAATAGTTGAAAAGATATTTTATTGTTATGCCAATAGAAAAATGAATGCATTCTAACTAAGGTGTAAAATAGTTGAAAATATATTTTTTTCACTACTTAATCAAATGACTAGTTTTTACAGGTTTTTTATTAAAGATTCACTAGTGTAAAATTTGAATTATATAACCCATTTTAACAATAGTTTTAGAGCTATTGTCGTAAAAAAAAAATGAGATGACATGTAAATAAATATACATTTTAATGATGGTTGACCAGTAATGGTCATTAAAAGTCAAACAATTGAGAAATGATGATAGTTTGACCTAAAATCGTCATTAAAAGTTGTGGGAAATGACAACGATTCGACCTAGAATCGTTATTAAAAGTAAAAAATTTGAGAAACGATAACAGTTTCTCATAGGATCGTCGTTAAAAGGAAAAAAAGTGAGAAATAATGATGATTTTTTTGCAAAACCATCTCCTTCTCATTATTTCTACTCTAGAACAACGAAATTGGTGCTTGTTTGTCATTTTCTTCTCTGTTTTCGTTCTTTTTCCTTTTCTGTTGTTGAACCTTTGAAGTTCACTGTTGTTGTTGCCCATCGATTGTTGTGCCCTTGGTTCATCACTGTTTGTGTTGCCTCCACTCATGTCTTGTGTTGCAATCATTACTCCAACCTCGCCAACACACTTGCTACCCCTAATGCGTTTGTTGCCACCCTATCACTGTCCTTCACGCTTGTTACCGTTCTTGTCATTACTGTGCTTTGTTTCTACAATGTTATCACCTCTATTGTTGTTATTTTATAATGATGACTTTACACTAACACGTCATTATTAAATGAAGTTACACTAACAATTGATGATAAAATTGTCGTTGTAACCTTTTTAATACTGACAAATCTAATCTTTGAATAATATAACTTATAATGACATTTTTATCATATAAAACCATTTTTAAAACCTTCTTTTAATCATTGTTAAAGGTCCTATTTACAGCAATAATTTTACAATAATAATTTTACTTACTAATGTTACAATTAAAAAAACGTACATATGGAAGAGTGGATGAGATTGATTAAAGATAAAAATAAATAAATAATTTAATTATAAGTAGCTTCAACATCTATAAAAAAAAATTCTATCATCATAATTTTTTTTCTCTCATCACTCTTAATTAATATTTGTTTTTTAGTGTATATTAAAGTGTCATGTCTTTTGGTGTTTGGGAACTTTTCTGCGATTCTTTCATTTATTTTGAGTTCATGGTATTGCATATTTTTCATTGAATTTCTAAATCTGTGTGAATTCAACATTTGTATCATTCTTGGTGTTAGAGGTTTCTTGGAATGATTTATTCTTTGCATATTAAGTGTAATGAGTAGCCTTTGGTTAAAAAAGGTGTTCTTTGTTATATTTCACCTTTTACCTTCACATGGCCAAAATTACAATAAGTTATATATATA
>Ga0123340_1004808_pt1 | contig 12837 bp, 12 predicted proteins | sample SirMexnodulemix_FD_89961 | JGI IMG/M metagenome (GOLD analysis project Ga0123340, IMG submission 89961) | Root nodule microbial communities of legume samples collected from Mexico - Siratro Mexico nodule mix | ecosystem: Host-associated > Plants > Roots > Nodule | place: Mexico: Nepantla... | reverse complement strand
TATATATATATATATATATATATAACCTAAAAAAAGTAAGTTATAATAAATTTATTGACTTTTTACATTAATTTATTAAACTTTTGTCTGTACATTTTCTTATTTATTGACATTACTTGAGAATGCAACAATTTAATTGCAGGCTTTATATTGGAAGAATGTTCTTACATAGGCTTGGAGTTGACTGGTCTTCAAATGCCTGCCTGGTCGGAGTCTTGGTCAAGGCGTGGGTGAGGTACCTACTAAAGGCATTTCGATGTCAAATTCAATATTTGGATATCAAAGAGTAAGAGTTATAGTTTTCTAGTCACGTACCTTTTTGGGTCCATTCTCATAATATTTATAGAAGTCAAATTCGTACGGCAGCGTCATGATTGGTCGAGGTTTCAGGATACAGCAGGTCTTACAGACACGGCAACACTGCAATTGGTCGATGTTCTGAGCAAGGTAACTTCTGCAGACACGCTATCTCTACAATTGGTTGAGATTTTTGTGTCATGGCGACCTGTACAGACTGCGATTGTCAGTAGTTGTCTTTTGTCCTTACTCGAATTGATCTTAACCCGGCTTCATCCGAGAACCGTCCGCTAGATCACCCTGACACCGTCTCCACATGTATTTTTGCATTTTTATAGTGTACACCCCATTAAGCTGGATAGGTGATTATCATTAATAAGCCACTCAGGGACTGGTCTCTTTACCCCTTTTTGTTCATCTTATAAGTATTTTAAGAACACTTTTCCAAAATCACCATCTCGCCTGCCAGGAGACATTATTTTTTTAATGGGGATACGCCTAAGTTCCCATTTTATTAGACCCGGAACCTTGTCTGTTATCTTTCTTGGTTGAGGTCGTCCCTGATCGAGAACGACAAGAAGATATTTGACATTCTAGACCAGTTTCCTCAATGGATTCCTATCCGAAATATACTTAAGTTTTTTTCTTTCTCTTCAACGTTGGGTGGATTTGAAGGGTATGGGTTTCTTGCTTTGACCGATTAGTGTCTGGTTTTTAACCCTGCTGTCTTTCAGGGATAATGGCGCAAGAGGGCGTTAAGTTCCTGGAGAGGCTGAGGAAGCTCAAAGCAGAAAGATCATCTCAAACCGATAAGGAATGAGCATCTGACACTCCTCAACAGACTGTCCCCCCTTCACCTCAACATGCTAACCTGGCTCCCCCCTCCTGTTGATGACAAGAAGGGCAAAAGGAAAGATCGTAGGAAGAAGCCCTCGTCGTCCCGCCACTCGCCGAAGAAGGCCCGACCAGAGAGTCATGTGGTGGGTTTGAGCAACGCTGAGCAGCATTTTGTTCTTGACTTGGCTTTTTACAAAGGGATTAACTTCTCTTTGTCCTCCGCCAAGAGAGGTGCGATGAATGTGGTCTTCACTGAGAAACTTGCGAATGCGTACCTTGAGATGCAAAGCCGCACTCTAGCTTTCACCAAGGTGTTACATGTCGAATGGGCAAAAGGTTCTTCTTCAGAGGTGGCTAGATTGATGAAAGTGCTATCCTCCTCTAGTGCCTCTCTGAAGCTGAAAGAGAGGCACTTAAGGCCCCGCTTGAGGCAGCAGAGAAGAGAGTGAGAGAGCTTGTCGTTAACCTTAAGAAATCTAAGGAGAATTTTGTCGAGGCTACCTTGAGTCATGATGAGGTTGTACTGGAAAGGTTTCGCCTGGAGGCGAAGGTAAATGACTTGAAGGACTACACGCTGAAAACTCATTCTCAATCATTCATACCAGCTATTCACCAAGCAATATTGTTGTATGGCATTCTTGAAGAGAATGAGTTAGATGAGAATAAGGTTGTCTACAACGGCCAGCTGCTATGGATTGATGATATCCCCTTCGGGGTTGCACATGAGGATACCACTGTCTTAGATGATACTTCGTCAGGCGAGGAGCGAACGCCCTAGATAGGTGGTTTGGTTTCTTCTTTGGGAGGTGTCGTCCTGGCGAAGACCTTTCCGAATATGGCTTTCGAGTAGATTAGGAGTATATTTTGATGATGTAATATAAACTTTTTGTAATCAGATGATGTAACATGAGCTCTTTACACTAAATTGATTTGTTTATTGACTTTTAATGTTTAAGATACGAGCATGTATATTTACGTTTATTTGTTGGCCAGAGAGTTCAAGAGGTATTGATTGTGAGGTGGCGATTTTGCTTAAATTGAGTTACTGCGCGTGTCCGGGCAAAGTTCGGGTAGCATCGCTTTTTGATTTTGGTTTACTAGCGAGTGTCGTGGGCGATAGCGTTTGTATTGTATTATGCTAACTGAGTGTTTTTGCCGTGCAATCATCAATAACATGGAGAGAAAAGAAACGCCCTTGTCAAGGTGTTCTTCCTTGTGTCCCGAGGGGTCGTCGTCAGACGACACGTTCCCCTTGAGAGGTCAGTTGTTTGGTGACTCTTTCCCCGCTTTGGTTTATTGAAGGTCTTCCTTGGGCGACTCCTTCCCATATCGATTTATGGGAGGTCGCCATAGGCGACTCCTTCCCCGCTTTGGTTTATGGAATGTCACCCTTGGGTGACTCCTTCCCCATTTCATCATTACATTGTCTACATAGACTTCAACGTTCCTCCCAATAAGGTCATTGAAAACTTTATCCATTAACCTTTGATATGTTATCCCGACATTCTTCAGCCCAAACGACATTACTTCGTAGAAGTAGTTGGTGTCGTCCATCATGAATGTCGTTTTCAGCTTGTCCTTGGGGTGCATGCTGATTTGGTTGTAGCCGAAGTGGGTATGCGTCCTTTGGGCATGCTTTGTTCAAGTCTGTGTAATCTGTGCACATCCGCCACTTGCCATTTAGTTTCTTGACCATGACAACGTTGGCCAACCACGTCGTATAATGTGCTTCCTTAATGAATCCGGCCTCCAACAGCTTTTTGGCCTCTACCTTGGCAGCATGTCTTTTCTCTTCACCCAACTTCCGTTTCTTCTGTGTCATTGGTCTTGCTTCTCTACATACCAACAAAGTGTGCATAATGATGTTGGGGTCAACTCCTGGCATATCTGTTGCAGTCCATGTGAACATGTCAACGTTGGTTCGCAGAAAACTTGCTACTTCCAGCTTTTCTCCCCCCGACAGGGAGACTCCAATCCCTGTGGTGCGCTCTGGATCCCTCAAAGGAATGATTCATACCTCCTCTCTTAGTTCTACCCGGACATCATCTACTCTTGGGTCTAAGTCTGTCACTGCTACCACATGTTCTCGCTCGGCCGCTCTTTCCCTTGTCTGCTCCTGTGATTTTTCTTCTTCTCGCCTTAGGTTTTTAGGTTCCTTCTTCAGACTTGCAGCATAGCATTTCCTAATTGTTTTCTGATTTACATGCCCCGTGATTACATCACTTGATGGAGAAGGGAACTTCATCGCCAAATGGGGGGTTGATACTATTGCTCCCAATTGGTTAAAGGCAGGTCACCCCAGCAGGACATTATAGGAAGTGTTGGCTTCAACTAAAAGGTATCTGATTTTTATTGTCCTGCTCCCTGTTCGTCCTTCCCTAAACCTGGTGTATAAGTCGATATACCCACGAGTGTTGACCCTCTCCCCCGAGAATCCCACAATCTGGTCTTCATAATGTTGAACGTCAAGCTCTGAAATTTACAATTTTTTGAAAGTTTTCCAGTATAAGATGTCGATTGAGCTACCTTGGTCGACTAGGGTCTTCATTACAGCGAAGTTTTCAATCTCAATGGTGATGACCATGGAGTCATCTTGGGCGAGATCAATGCCTTTGAAGTCGGCATCTGTAAATGTAATGGAGGGCATCGTCCTTCACAATGGAATAGTCACGACATTCACTACTTGCACTGCTCTCAAATGCTTCCTCCTAGCAGTTGTACATTTTCCTCCTACGAATCCTCCTGCAATGGTGTTGATAACCCCTCTAAGAGACAGGTTTTGGGGTCGATGTTACGTTTTATCGTTGGCTCGTTGTCGCCGATCCGGTCTTTCCTCTCCCCTGGTTCTGTCTTGGCCTTCATGGGGGGTCTGTTTTCTGGAGTTAGCCCTATTCGTTTAGAGGTTTACCCTTGATACTGCACAAAGCGCTTTAAGTGTCCTGCTTGGATGAGCTCCTCTATTCTATCCCTCAACGTCACGCATTCTTCCGTGGTATGGCCATAATTTTGGTAAAAACGGCAGTGTTTAGCTGTACTAGCATATCTAACCGTGGACACTTTCTTTCGAGCGTGACTGAGAGCCGCGTGCAACACCTCCTCCAATATTCGCCCTCGATTGGCGTTGAGTGGCATGTACTGGGCATACCTTGAAGGTCTCACATCTCTCTGCTTGATATATGGCTGTGGTAGGAGTCTGTCGTCTCTGGGTTTGGCCTTCTCAGGGACATGCTCAGTCCTAACATGGTTTCTGACTTTCCTCAATTCTTCCAACTACATAAATTTGGTAGCTCTCTGCCTTAACTCGTCCAGGCTGGATGTCGTTTCCATACACAGGCTGTCTACACACGGCGCCATCATAACAGATTTTTAATAACACTAGTTCGTCGGTGTTCGTGGACCCGTCGTACCTGTCGCTCCCCCTCGGGTTCCTCATACCCTGAGTTGTTAAAAGGAGATTCTCCTCCTCAGTGTCGTCGCCCTTTTCTACCCGAAATCGATTGGAATGGGTTATGGCCTTAGCCCGCTCCCCTTTTTGGACTTAGGGGGTTGACGACCCTTTGTATATCTTTTTCATGTCACTGTTTTCCTTCCTCAAGGCGCGCAGCTCCTTTTCATTCATCTGTTGCAAGGTGCGGATCTCCTCTTCCTTCTTTTGTCGCAGGGTACGGATCTCCTCTTCATTCTTTCGTTTCATCTCTGCCATCTCACGTTGTAGTGAGAGGAAAAGTGACATCGGGTCTAAACTTGTCATTGTGTTGTCTTGCCTCTGTCTGATCTTGAACTTGGTTTCGCGTCGATACCATCCGAGTTTACAGCTCTCCTCTGGCCCCACGGTGGCCGCCAAATGTTCTTACAAATGGCTGGAGAGGACTGGTCTTCAAACGTCGTCTTCTGCCTGGTCGGATAGTCTTCGGTCTTGCACAGGGCGCGAGTGGGGTATCTGCTAAAGGCGCTCCGATGCCAAAGTCGGTATTCGGATATCGGAGAGTAAGAGTTATAGTTTTCTAGTCACGTACCTCTCTGGGTCCACTCTCGTAGTATTTATAAAAGTCAAATTTGTATGGCAGCGTCATGATTGGTCGAGGTTTCAGGATGCAGCAGGCCTTACAAACACGGCAACGCTGTGATTGGTCGATGTTCTGAGCAGGGTAACTTCTATGGACACGCTATCTCTTCAATTGGTTGAGATTTTTGTGTCATGGCGGCCTGTACAGACTGCGATTGACAGTAGTTGTCTTTTGTCCTAACTCGAATCAATCTTAAATCGGCTTCATCCGAAAATCGTCCGCTAGATCACCCTGACACCACTCGGATGTACTAAATGCTTTCCGCCTCGGCTTTGTCTGTGGACTACTCAGTTGTGGTATGCACAGAAGAGAAGCTTAATCTACTTCAATGTGATGATGTAAAATCCTTTTTTTTTTTTTAATGATGAAAAGATCACAACATAATGTGATGATGTAAAATCCTTTTTTTTTTAATGATGAAAAGATCACAACATAAAGTTTGATTTATGACAAGTTCGACTTGGTTTATTTGGCTCACCACAAAGCTAAAATTCAAATAAGAGCTTGGAATTGCCATGTGTCGGAGATTGTATTCACACCTTTGTCTTAGATATTCAGATGAATGAATAATTATTACCGCTTGTCACTTCATTTTCTTTAACTAGATAGAGCATTGTTTACTATCATTGTCATGGGACCAGGTTAACTAGGCAATTTATCATATATAGAGTATCATCTTCTTTTTTGTGTCTAAAGATAAATATTCTTAGTAGGAGGTGGTAGGAACCAAGTTTCCATGTCCTGAACCACCAAAAAACTCTAAAGTTGCTCAGTTTTAGGTACATTATGGTTGGATAGAGATGCTAAAAGTTTCTGTGGCTAAGAGTCTGGAGTTCATTCGGGATAGAGTAGCATTTTAAGCTTTTTAGCTTCTTTATAGTGTTGCCATTTGAGGGGAGTGTTTTTGTTATATATGTGATTTGCTCTGTCTTTTATCCTTCTCCGCAAGTATTTATTTTTCCCAACTTTTGTATCTTTTTAAATAATCCCTTTTCTTGTGTCTAAAAAATGACGGTAGCAATATATATATGAAAGACAAACATACTGGATTAGATATAGAATTACTTCATGGTTCTCAATCCTAATGTTTCTGATGTAATGGTTCTTGCTCCTAATATTCCTTTTACAATTCTTTGTAGGCTCTAATTTCTAATGTTCTAATGTTCGTGATATAATGGTTAATCCTAATGGATGTAATGGTTCTTGCTCCTAATATTCTTGTTACAATTCTTTGTAGGCTCTAATTCCTAATGTTCTAATGTTCCTGATATAATGGTTACGTCTCGTGAGGTGAACATTGAAGGCATGTGGCTTTGTACGTCCTGGATGGAGGATGTGCTTTAGAAAAGAGTCGTGGCTATCCTCTTTCCAACTTCTTGTTTGTCCTTCGATCAAAGGAACATACCTACTACGATTGGAGACCCCACTCATTTGCCCATGTCCAACAAATTCCTTTGTGAGGATGCAATTACTTTTTGGGAATGTGTTCACTAAACAAGTATATTAGCATTGAGGAATCCATAAAAGAAAAAAAGGTTCCTTGACAAAATAGTGTGATATAAGAGGTTCTGGAGGGCGACACATTATGTGTTGTTTTTTTGGTTGTAATGCAGGGTGATACCCTTCAAAGATGGGGGCTGAACCTTTTATCATGATAACAGGTAGTGGAAGGTACTTTCACCTTTTTTTTCCTTGTAGTAAGTCTTTTATTATTGTAATGAAAATATAAAAGAAAGTAAAAGAAGAATATTGGTCATTAGGAAAAGTGAAACCTAGATGAGTATAATTTTCTTTCTGCAGATGGACTGCAATCTCATTACCAACAACAAAAGTCCAGAACATGAAAATGAGTCTGGTTTCACCTAGATATATAACCTAGATAATATCAGTCATTTCATGCGGGATTAAACTTTGAAGTAGCCTTTTTGAAGTTTAAAAATTATATATTCTGACGATTTAACCAGACCCTAACATTTGCAGTGAGTAGTGTGTTTTCTCTAGAAAATACTTTCTTAAATCAACAAAACAAACACGACCATCTGCAACCAAAATTTGAAACTAAAGAACACAATCAAAGGCTTATAGCCTAAAATGATTACTCTCCAAATAATCCGATGGCGTCACACAAATAGACCAATTGTATAAAAAAATAAAAAGAGTAACAAGCAGGCTTCTAAAAACAAAAATTCTCACATGAGGGCTCTCCCTAGAAAATAATTTCTAAATATCGCAAGTCCTCTCGTTGCCATGATTTCCAAGTCCCACGATTGTAGATTCTGTAACAAGGTTACGAAATAGCATTAGAACAGCAGCAAAACCATAAACAATATCCATCTCACAAAATACAAAACCACTTGGGAATTACAAGGGAGAAAAAAGCCATTTAAAAATACTTACAAATTTTATTGAAGGCCACAATGTCACAACTCTGGACATATTCACTGATGGGCTCAACTGTGAGATATTCCTCAATAAGATTGTCGACAGAAACTAGGTCATCCACGATAGTAAGCATAATTTGCAGTTTCTTAATGCCGTACCCCACAGGAACGAGTTTGGCTAAGACACGAAAACAATTCATATCAGAATCACAAAAAAAGGACCAGACATGATAAGCAGAAAATCAAAGTATGCAATGCAAACATGATCGTAACAGAAAGTATGACTTCTCACTAAATCAAAGAGTGGAGAACAACATTCATAACATTTACAAATACAGAAAATTGAATCTTAATTCAACTATTTTAGGAAGTACATCAAAATAAAAGCAGTTAAGAAAGTTCAAAACACGCACAAATATCAATAAGCAAAGCCAAATATATAAATAAAAATGACATACATGCACCCCAGAGCAACCCTTCCATGGTAACAGATCTCACTGCTTCCTCAAGCTTCTTCATGTCGGTTTCATCATCCCATGGTTTCACATCCATTAGAACAGATGATTTCCCAGCTGAAAAATGAAATCAACCGAAAATCAACGCCCACACAAAGTGCTATAATCAGGGGAGGAAGCAGGATAAAGTTCAAAGATAACAGGCAAATGACAACAGTGAAACTTACATTCTTTCTTTTTACCAGATGCCTTCACTGCCGCTGCCCGCTCCTCAGCTGCCTTCTTCTCTTCCTCTGTCTCTTCACCAAACAAATCCACATCATCGTCATCGTCATCCTCAGCAGCAGCAGCCTGAAAAACAATGTCCATCCAGTCAAAGGTCAATAAACCATTATAGTTAAGCCACACAATGCAAAAAAGACATGAAACCAACACCACAGTTGAAATATCTATCATTAGAAAGATACTTGCCTTGGTATCAACAGCTGGGGGAGTCACAACAGGCTCTGCAACAAGAGATCCCTTAACAGTGACACCAGATCCCTCACCAGAAACACCACTGTAGACACAAAATTGGCATAAAAATATAATCAGATCCATGTCAAGTATATACACATAATTGCCACACAAGTCAAGGGAAGTGAACTTACGAGATTCTCAACAAAGCATCAATGTGCTTGTACCACCTGGAGACATTGACATACTCAGCTGCTGGAGCAGTTGGCAAAGCTGCATAGACAGTGAGATCATCCTTTGAAGCTTGGTACCTGAAGAGCACGTGAAATGGGAAAATTCACAATAAAGAAAGATTAGAAGAAAAAAAAAAACATAAAGAAAAAAATACAAACGAAGATGGATAAAAGCAGTGACATACCCGGTGATGTAACTGCGTGGGAGAAGGTACTCATCGAGCTTCTTCAACCCAGAGGCAGAGCTAACGTCGTAGAGTGTGACTGCCATTCTTGCTATGTATGTTAATTCTTCTACAAAATATGCATAACATGAATTGCAAAATCAGCAATAGGAGTTTCAAAAAAGAATAAGAAAAATCAGATCTTCGATTGAAATCCATTAACAGAATGTTTCAAACTGCCAAGTGAACTAAAAATGCATTAAACCCTAAAATTGTAATTAGAGAAATTGGAAATTGGGAGAGAAAAGTGATACACTTAGGATAGGTTTTGGGAACACAAATTCCAGAGGAAAAAACCATGGGTCGAAAGAGGCTTCTTACCGGTGAGAGAAAGGCAAACGAAGGCAGCACAAAGGATAGAGACAGAGATAGTGAGTGTAAGAGAAAGATAATCTCTTTTTAGGGCTTCAAACTGAAACCCTAACCCGAATACGCAATCGGGTTATGGGCCATCATCAAACCGGGTTATCTACCATTTCCTGTTGTAATGAACTTTGCTATTCTCACCTCTAGTTTTGCTAAGTTTACTTATAACACATTGTTTATTGTTTTATTAGAGAGTAAAAAACATCCCTCTCCTAGACAGTTGCACTTCGTGGACATTATTACACTAAGATACTTTATAAGACTAAATCTAAAATAATAATTAAGAGGCAGATTATATATATATATATATGGGCGTCCAAATGTATTTATTAATTTATATACACGCATTTAAATTTTTTATTTCAAAATGTATTTTATTCACTTTTTTTAACAATAACAAGTAAAATATAAAAAATTAAGTATGTTTTGTAATATTAGCTAAAGTTGACAATTTTTAATATAGATTAATACGAAAAGTCATACACACGTGTTATATTTATTAAGCTTTATAAATATTCTATATTTAACTAATTAATGTTAAAATGTAATGGAAAAATAGTACTATATCAAAATTGTTTATTTATATATTTATATAATACTTGATTCTATGATTTTAAGGAGGGGAAATTGGTTAACTATAAGAGTATTTGCACTACTTTAAACACAAACTTCTTCCACGTATATTGTTACTTAAATTTCTAATATGGTTCCAATAGCTTTTATGTGGAGCAGTAGCTACTATTAACTTTGATGACAAGATATGGAAATTCATTGAATATTATGCCATTAAATCTAAGATGGATGGCTGCATGATGACAATAAATGTTTGTTTGATCTTTACAAGTTTTACTATCCTTTGTGCTGTTTGTATTTTAAAGTTACTGTACTTTATTTTGTAATTGTTAGGTTACATGATTTTGATGACGAGAAGTTGAAGAAGGTCGTCGAGGAAACACAAAGGTTTTAATCATAAAGATCAATTCATTTTATAATTTTCTTGAGGTCAATGCAGGTTTTTGAATGATTAATAGTTTAAAAGTTTAGGTTAAACTATTCTCCAGGCAATATTATTTGTAGAAAAATAAAAGGATTTTTTTATCCTTTTCTGCACACTCACATTATTAAAAATTGTTATTCAATATTAAGTTTTGTATATTTATTTAAAAGTTGTTTTTTAATAACAATTCTCATATATATGTTATGTAACATAATAATTAATATTTAAAGAACGTTAATATCAATATTAAAAATTTAATCTTATATTTTTTTTTACATCACAATATTAGATGAAGGAATGGATTTGAAATGAAGTGTATAGAGAATTTAGTTTTTTTTATTAGCGCTCTATTTGGTTCCATTGTTCCATTATAAGCGAGGAAAGAAAGGTGAGAACACGAGGTGTTTGAATTAGTTGAGTTGCGATGACTTGTAAGTGAGACAGAGGAGGAACGATGGAGAGAGACGTCCGCTTTTGTAAGTAAAGATTGGCCAAAAACAGTCATACTGGCAATGAGTAAAAGATAATGTTAACCTTCACTTTTGCATGTGCGTGAGCAGTGTATGTGTTGTGAGGTGAATTGAAGCTTTGTTTACATAGAGGCTTGTGGTATTGAAGTTGGTGGTGGTTGAGCTTCGTGGTGGCTTTAGTTCTCTGTGGTGGTTAACGTGGGTCACGGGGTTGTTTCGTTGTGGCTAAGGTTGGTTGTGGGTGAGCTCCATCATCGGTAAACTTCATTGTTTATGCATCAAAAGTGAGATAATTGATTATGTGATTTGTACTAATCGATTATATGTGTTTTTCGGGAAGGATAATCGATTATCCGCATTCTCATAATCGATAATGTGATAAATTTTCAACACATAATTGATTATTCACCTTCAATAATCGATTATGTGGCTAGATTTCCATGTTGTGCAAAACATTACCACACGCATCTTCGCGACGCCAAGATGCTACTCACTTGTCCCACTTCAAAGCCATGTGTTCTCGTGCGATAGCGTACCTACGAGGTAATGAAGCATGCAAGCTGGTGCTGGAGAGTTTCCCTGACAATGTTTATGAGACAGTATGGGACATGATCATGATCGACGCTTCCAATAGGTATTTCTCGAAGGCACCACGATGGATGGTGACGGTGTTCTCCACCGTTATGATGGCAAGTAACCGAAAGGAACCCAATGTGACTCATGCGTTATTGCATGACGTGGAACGCAAGGTGGAAAAGGTTTATATGAAAGAGTTTTTGTGTAAGAAGAACCTGGTGAATGATGTTGGAAGGCTTTCACACTTCCAAATACCTCCTTCTAACAACACTTATACTTCTCATTTTTGCTATAAACTTCTTAATCTATTATTCTTCATATTTTTTGTTTCTTCTTTTCCCTGGTTAGATTATGGTTCAACATCAAGTTGCATAATAGGGAATAATATGTCAAATTTTATATAATATTTTTACTCTCTCTTTGATCATTACCATACTTTGCTTTCTATTTTGAGTGTGTTTTATTTTATGAATTGAAAAATTGTACGAGATTTTTTAGTTATATTTAGTCATTTTTTATGTTCAATATGAACATTTGTAGAAATCACCAAAGCATTTACGTGAGAGGGATACCAATAAGTTATACTCAACAAATTAATATGTTCGTATGGTATATTAATTTAATTCAAGGTCAATTGTGTAGTTTTACATTTTCAATAATTTTAAAAACATAAAAAATCATCAATCACCTAAACCAATTTAATCATATTTCATTTTTAATAATTTTTAACTTAGGAGTAAATTTGTGATTTTACAATTTTATTAATTAAAAATAACTAAAATATTATTTATACATATCACATCATTCACAAACTTCCCACAAATTCTTTCAAATCTCACCGTCTTTCCATTAATCAAAACAACAAAACTTTTCACACATTTTCATCTCGATCCACTCCCTCCAAATCATCCCTTAATCAAAATAAACCCTAATGGTATGTTTGCTTTCACGACACCACTATAGAGGAGGAAGGGAAGGCGTGAATGGATCATGGTTGCTTCCAACAAAAGGCGTTGATTTGTGAGCGGAGAAATGGGCGAGAGAAGGTCGAATGCATCTTCGCTCAACGTAGAGATTGGAAAGGAAAGACAATTAACACACCTCCAATGACGAATTTAACCTTGGATGTAATTACATAAGTTCTTTGTGACTAAGTGTGTGTGATAGCACTAGTTCTTAATGGAAGAAATTGATTGTCGAGAAACACAAACATCATCACCAATAAGCTTTGATAGAAAAGAATCTCAAATAATTGATTATCTATATAAATATCGATAATCGATTATATATATATATATATATTTTATTAATAATCTATTATACAAATTGCATTAATTAATTACAATAATACTTTTATACATATAATTATTATCTATATCAAATTTACGATAATTTAGTATTACATACAATTATCATATAATAGATTAATTATAACCGATTAAATTAACATCTACTCGATAATATAATAATAAATAATT
>Ga0123340_1004807_pt1 | contig 12845 bp, 9 predicted proteins | sample SirMexnodulemix_FD_89961 | JGI IMG/M metagenome (GOLD analysis project Ga0123340, IMG submission 89961) | Root nodule microbial communities of legume samples collected from Mexico - Siratro Mexico nodule mix | ecosystem: Host-associated > Plants > Roots > Nodule | place: Mexico: Nepantla... | reverse complement strand
TCTTATAATAATAATAATAATAATAATAATAATAATAATAATAATAATAATAATTATAATAATAATAATAATAATAATAATAATAAATAATGAATGATCGTGCCCACTTAGTTTTAGTTTCCATTTATTCCTCCTTTAATTAAACATTAATTAGAAAGTTCTAAAAGATTCAGAATTTGATAATTTAAAAGAAGCATAACAAATAATGTGTTTTACCACTTGCTGCAAGTATACTTGGAAATGCCGTGAATATCTTTTCACGATTTGTGATCTTCAATGTATTTGTTTACCATAACATTATGTGTTTGTGTTTATCTAGTATATTCAAAACATGCTGCTCATGTGCATATTTTATGTTGACTTCAATATATATTGGATCGAGAACTTGATCCACATCCAAGTAAGTAACATGTGCAAACGCCTCAGTTCAAGGACAACATAGGAGAGGAAACAAAGTAATATTAACTATTGCCTTATTCATAATGTGAATGTGTTCCAAGAGAACACTTTTTTTGTACGGCAAAACAAATTCATTTTGAGGTTGTTTTTATGCATGCTTGGGAGAAATTCTGATTGGCATTCCTAGTGAAGGGAAAGGCAAGGGATCCATTGTCACAGACTCATCTGGGTGGAGTAAGAACCACTCGTATTGGGTCACAACATAGTGAACAAATATGAGGATGTTTAACTTGGCTAATTGGTACCCTGCACAAACTCTTGGCCCTCCTCCAAAAGGAACAAATGCATATTGGGGTACCCCTTCCTCAAACCTACTTGGGTTGAAACTCATAGGATCCTTGAAATACTCTTCATTGTAATGTGTTCCATATGTAGTCCATAGCACCTGAGAAGAACCAAGAAAACAATTTTTTAGACATGCATGCAAGGATTCAATCTGTACAAGAAGGAAAGAAGAAAGTAGTATTCACCTTCCATCCTCTAGGAATAACAAATCCTTCATATTCAATATCAGTAATAGCCTTCCTGAAAGAACCAAAGATAGGAGGGAACAATCTCATGCTTTCTCTGGCAACTTGCCACGTATACTTCATCTTCTTTATATCCTCCATTGTGAGATTCTCTCCCCGGTTTTTGTTGCTCTTTATGGCAACATGTTCTGCATAAAATAAGTACTTTCAAAATATACTTTTTTTTATTGATTTATACACTCCTAAGTATGATTTTTTATTGATCAAAAGGTCCAGGCATGAAAGATAAACACTAATTTAAATATGTTGTTGACACTAGTTTACCTTCAAGAATTTTTTCATAGTAATCAGGATGCTGAGACAGCATCTTGAATGTCATAGCAACAGCAAAAGATGTGGTATCATGAGCTGCAAAAACTAGTAGAACCACATTGTCTATGACCTCTTTTTCACTTATCTCCCCTTGGATCATCCCAGAGATCAATTTGGACAGCAGCATTCCATCTTGTTCTCTTTCTAAGCTTCCTTCCATTTCCCTTCTCTTCTCTCTCACCACTTTCACCAACATCTTTTCTATCTCCACCCTGGCCTTCTTTGCCCTCCAAAATTTAGAACCTGGAAGCATAACTGCTGGGGAAAACACTCCTTCCAACACTCTTTCAAAGGTATCTAGCATACCTGGCTCCACTTTGATCCCCAACAAACACTCAAACACTATGCTAAAAGTGAGCACTTTTGTTGAACGGTGAATACTGATATTCTCTTGGCCCTTCCAGTTTGTAGCTAAATGAATCTTAACAGAGTTGCACAATTTTGGAACTAGTTGCTCTAGTCCAGCATAACCAAGGCTTGTGCTGATAACACCACGGAGGAACCGGTGCCTTTCACCATCTTTCTCCATGATAGAGTCCCTTCCCATGAGCTCAACTGATGAAGAAGGCCAAGAGCTTTTCACCAACTTGAACTCGTTGGACAATAAGAATTTATTGGCCTCAGCTCCATTCACAACCACAGTTGGAGACCCCATGATCCTTGTTCTGAAGATCTTCCCATGTTTCAGAATGCGAGGATGAAAAAACTCTTCATATAGTTTGTTTCTCCTTTGAGCATTGAAGAATTCCATGGTCTCCCCTATCAGTGGAAACCCCATTTCCCCAGGTGGCAGCTTTCTTTTGTCTTTGCAGCGTTGCTTGTGCCTCAAGAAAGTGAAAGAAAGTAGCAAAAGTAGTAGGGGAAACAAACCCCACAAAGTGAAATGGATAATGTCCCCAAACATTGGTGAACTTGCAAGGATTTTACAATATGAGCTAGTATCTTTATATTTTTTGTAAACTCAAATACTGATTGTTTGGTTCAGCACATATTTATACATATAGGAATCTGTAGTTTGTGGAATAAGTCAAACCCAAATGAAATTTATGATAATTATAACGTTGATCATCCTTGAAGTCAATCCCTTCCTGATAAAAAAATCTCACTTGCAAGCCTGTGATCCTGGTCAAATAAACAGAGAAAAAAGAGCAACTATAGCACCAGAGCTTGTGAGAAGGAATACAAAGTAGGATCCTTGAACTAGTGATAGATTCATTGTTTGTCCCAAAAGAATGACACGTAATCATCATTACATACCTGAGAAATTCATGATGCAAAATAGGAGTAGTTTTCTCATCATGGTCAACGGTAGAAGCTTTGTAGTTAACCAAGAATCCCTAAAAATCTGGCGAAGTCTCGTTATTTTATGTGGATCGTGTTTTAGTCATGAAAATTGCTCATCATTGCAGCAATGTAAATACCGAATTATGTCTGTGCAGAATCACCGTCTTTGAATCTCTACTTTACAATATCCTTTTAAAGTAATTAGAAAGGTAGGCTGATCATGCTGGAGATAATGTTGTTTGGAACCGCCTAGGCAATTAATCCTTTTAAACAAAGTTTTTGGAGGTGGTTTAAATTAAATCAACATCATTTTCTCACGTTAGAAAGCTGGATTTTGCGAATTTAATTGCTTGCTGGGGAATGTTTAGCAGAGAAGGTTCATCATTACATGTGTAAAATGAAGCTGTGAATGAATTGTAAACAGTTGTTCCTTTACAAGAAATATTGTGTTTACATTTATAGCAAGATTTGCATTTGCTCAATGTCACCAAATTTTGACTCTTTTGTTAGATTCCATCAATCCGAGATTAACAAATTGCTTACACCTTTTGATTTGATGTTTAAGAGATAATTATTGTTTGACTTAAATAAATCTCCTATATTTTTTTTATGTTTAGTGTCTTAGAAACTATTGTTTAAGATTAACTTTTGTTTTTGGTCGGAATATTTGAATGAGATGAGTGAGTGGTTTCGAGGTTTTTCTCTTAGAACTCGGATTGAGCGGATACTTGATTTCTTATTTCTTTATACTTGATTTTGGGTATGTAGTCTTGTGGGATACTTGATTTCTTATTTCTTTATACTTGATTTTGGGTCTGTAGTCTTGTATTCGGTCTCCACCTACTGTCTTGTATTCGGTCTTGACTTGCTGTCTTGTATTCGATCTCGACCTGTTACTGCTACTGAAAAAGGGAAGTGTACTTATAAAAGGAGTGTACTTATCAAGTCAGTACGTAGAAGTAAAGATAAAGATAAGAAATATCTCTCTATTTATAGTGATGGTTATGGGCTTCAGTCACAATTCCTTAAGGTCCATTATTATTAACTTCATTAGTTGAATTTTTTTATTAATTGTTGTAGTTAACACCTGTTTCAAGGTTACGACGTCATCCTTTAGGTTGTACTTAGAACTTGGATTTAGACCGACTTTTCAAACCAACTTCTAAAAATAGGTATGTGGATGGTTGTACTAAAAACTTTAAGTTTAGACTAACTTTTCAGACCAACTTCGAATAATAGGTTTGTAGGTTATCTTTAAATTGTGTCAAAAACTTAGATTTGTAAATACTTTCAAACTATCCTCGACATTTAAATTAATATTTAAGATTTAGAATTTAAATTAATATTCAGTTTTTTAGAAATAATAATGATATGATTTGTGTTTATCATATATTTGGTTTGAAGTTTTGTAAACACAGTAATAAACCACAATATTTTGAAAGAATTATTACCTCTATTGTGGTTTCACTAGAGTAGTTAAAATGGAAGCAAAAGCAAAACTGGCTTAGTGATGGAAGCTTGGTTGTGCGGGCTCCCATTCAATGCAGTGGATTCTATGACAACATCTTTCTGATAAGCACCGAACATATTACCAATGGATGGAGACGGTGGACTTTGAAGAAAGCAACAGCGTTTAAGTCGAGGACTTTGTTAGCATGTGATGCACTCAGACACCTTAAACTTACATTCAATGCCCTCAAACCCACCTGTTCCTCGTCACAACACGTATCACCAATATTATCTTTTAACAAATTATATATAATACTTTCACAATACAATTACACGACAACAAAATTATTATGTTGGATTTAAATTCAGTTAAATATGTTATTTGTTACGGTTTTTTTTATAAATAGTGCATAAAATAGTACTCTCATTTGATTAAAATGTACATAATGAATTTCTATATGAATATCTGCCTATTTATAAAATAAAAGTATTATAGAAATGAATATTGGCTATATATAAATATGAATTGGAAATGAATAATATTTTTCAAACAGCTACATGAATATATAATGTGTCAATTCGTCCAAATCACTGAAGATCGTGAAATCTCATAAACCTAATTTATTATCCAAACCAAATTCATCTTAATTTTGACAGAATTATTTTGATCCAATATGAATATTACTATATTCGCCAATATATAATTCTTTTATATTTACGTTTGAATGTATATGAATGGGTATATAGATATATAAATTAAACATTTTCAATATAAACCATTTAAATAATGATTATACAATTTAAAATTTTATATTTATTTAAAATATTATTAATTTTTATTTATTATTTCATATTGTTTGAATTAAATCATAATTTATTTAAAAGGTATATGTTAATTAAAATTATACAAAATGGTGTTGAGGTGATCGAAGGGGTTTTTCCAAAACTTCATAAAACCTGGCAAAATAAGAATGAATAAAATTTTAAAGTTGTCTCTTTCAAATTCAAACTTACGTATCCTTTAGTAAAAAATAAGATCATCTCCTCATTGTTATCAAACGAAACAGAACATTCTCTCCTATATAGGGTGAGAGAAAAAAATAAAATTATTTTAAAATTAAATTGAACTATAATAAATTGAATCGTTTGAGGAAAAAAAAAGTGGAATCCTTTGTGCAAAATAAGTTTGGTTCAAGCAAAAAGCATTTTGTAAAATGCTATGATTCTTTTTTTTTTTAAATTCTGTACATAACCAACAAACTAAACTAAGCTAAATCATAAAATATTGAGTAATTTGAGAAAAAAAATGAAAATAAATAATTTTTCTATTAACAAGTTTTCACTTTCAACTAAATCATTTATGGTGAAGTGGTTAGATTGAATTTTTCGAAAAACCAAACTATGTACAACCCTACTATACTAAATTCGTATACAAAGGTTTATGTTTCATGAATGTTTAATTCAAGCAAAAAAAAGGTACTCTTTCCAGAGTCAAAGAATCTAAATTTTATGATTTCAAGACATGAACACTTTGAAAAGAAAAAAGGAAAATGTTGCAACATCGTCTAGGGAGGATAATGTGAGTTAGACTTCACTCCATCGCTTTTCTAACCCGTAAAAATGGCTAGGTAGAATTATTTTTACTTATTCCATTTTTTCAAGTTGCAATCAGATGAAGATGAATCGCATAAAAATAAACAAGGATGAAATTCAAAAAAGAAAAAAGTAGAAAAAATAACTTAAAAGTAAAAAAACAAGCTTCTCCCCATAAAAAGACAAGCCTAGTTCTACCATGGTAATAAATGATCTCAAAAAGGTACCGAACCACCTTTCCCAAAACAGTGACAGACCATGAAAACTTAACAACCCTATTGATGACAGACTTTCCAGTTCCAACTTCGATAACCCTTTTACTTCCTCACAATAAACAACACCTTTGTCCTTTGTATCTTTGCCTACATAGGATTTATATGCTACACATTTATGTTTATATTATCAACAACTATTTGAGTCAACTCATTCCCTGTTATTTCCAATAGAGAAAGTATTGAAATTTTCTTTCAGTGTCTGGAAGAAGCAAGTACTTATCTTTTTAACGGTTGACAGCTTCCAATGAATGTTTGCAAATGTATACACTTACACACAAACCTTACATAACATATTGTCATTGTTATTTCAGGTACTTATAACACACAATAGTTGTGTACACGTATTTGCACTCCAACAAAATACCAAGAAAATGGAATGTTTTACGATAACAACTTTGTCACAACATCATAAGATATGACTCGATTAGCAAAGAGAGTATTCGTATACAAATATGTAATGTGGAAATCAAAAGCGATGTTTGATTAAAAATACTTTTATGAAAATGTGAGGACAGCTTGTAACCTTACCGGCAAAAGAGAAGGGAAAAGGCACGCGTATTCACTACTCTCCCCACATACTATAGTAAACTCACCTACTCTCTGCCATTCTCATTTAGTTCGAAATGACTCACTTGTAGTTTTACACATCTGGATTTTTTTTATCCCTTTTAAATCTTCAACTTTCTTAGTTCAATGGGAATTTTTTGTGGGTGTGCAAAATGATAATAAGATAAGTTTTAATAAATATCAGTATACTGATATTGATGACAATTTATGTGGCTGACATGGAGACAGAGTAGTGAACAGTGATCACCGTTAATACTTAGTCAAATATGCATCCAACAAACTACTCCTCTAAAGGTAGGTAGCCATGTAAAGTGAAAAAACAAAAAAAAAATGTAAGTAAAAATAAACAATAAATGTATCTTTGTTTTCTTACTTTATACATCTCTTATAGAGGTAAAATCCAAGAAATAAGACATAAAGAAGGAGGAAGAAAAGAAAGTGAGGGAAATTGGTAAGTTACACCAAGCATGGTTTCATTATCTATGAATACATGGGAGTATACAATGCATCTTATACATATGACTTTATATTTGTGTACATCTTAATTATACAAATGACAACATGTTATGTAGATCAACCCCAGAAAATTTTGAGAGTATTATTATAAACACCTAAAATCTTTCATGGGCATAACATTGAAAAATCATTTTTGGAGCATGTATCCATCAGCCCCAATAAATGCATGGGGTGCTGGACATTTCTCTATCAAGTGTTTGATTTATTGAAAGATTAAGAAAAGATATAACACTTACTAAGCTTTCAGAATATAAACTCCCTTCAGTAAGCACAGTAAGCACAGCATGGATGTAATTTGTAGCATTATATGCCAAATACACACACCAAGCTAATGAGTAATTTCAGTGCAATCCAGCTCAAGCTCATGATCGACAAGAAACAACGCTGTAGTTAAGAGATAGTGCACATCATAAGGGTACGTGTTGAACTGAATTCACGTCCAGCGTTTAAAGCTATTTTAGAAAATTCAGGCATTATTGCATGAAGTAGTAGTAAATATGGAGTAAATGCACCTGCAAAACATCAACTAACCCTCATACTCCTCCACCTGCTAATATTTACTCCACTCTGTGAACCATTTTATATAGCATTGCCCCTCCACTCCCCTCTCCAAACTCAAACCTTCCCTTCTCTTCTTTCTCAGAGTGTTCTAAGCAGTCAGTGATAATGGAGAGGAAAAAACACAGTCCTACTTTTATCACTATTTTCACATTGCTAGTTGGAGTGCTCTCCCAGAACCTTGTCATTCCTGTGACGTGTTCCACTGCCCCCATTGAGGACCAGAAGAACAGCCACTCTTCAGGTCCACATGCAGGAGGTCCTCCCACAGATTTATCAAATTCTCTGTGTAATTCTCTAACCGAACTATACCTTTTGTTTCATTATTTATGCAAAATATGTGAAGATATCACTAACGGGCTCTTCAACTTGATAGCTACAGTATGCTATTTACATTCAAATTTGAAGTACGAATGATCAAAAGCTCATAAAGATGCTATTTTGACATTGAACTTTCCAATCTAATAGTATACGTTGCTTTTACTTCTTGAAGGTTCATACTGCTCTCCATCTCATGGCTCTGGAGGAAGTGGTCAGGGAAGCACACCACATTCTCATCATGGAACACCCTCTCATCATCATGGAAGTCCATCACATCATGGATCCCCATCACATCACGGATCCCCATCACATGGAGGTGGAGGAAGTTCCAGTCCAACCCCATGCACTCCCCCAGGTGGTGGAAGCTCTGATCCAACTCCATCACCACCCTCAAGTGGTGGTGGAAGTTACAATCCAACCCCATCAACTCCCCCAGGTGGTGGAAGCTATGAACCGACCCCATCAACTCCCCCTAGTGGTGGAAGTTACAATCCAACTCCATCAACTCCCCCTGGTGGTGGAAGTGGCGGAAGCTATGACCCGACCCCATCACCACCCTCAGATGGTTATGGAAGTTATAATCCAACTCCATCAACTCCCCCTGGTGGTGGAAGTGGTGGAAGCTATGACCCAACCCCAGCACCACCCTCAGGTGGTGGATATTACAATCCAACCCCATCAACTCCCCCAGGTGGTGGAAGTGGTGGAAGTTATGACCCAACCCCATCAACTCCCCCAGGTGGTGGAAGTGGTGGAAGCTATGATCCAACTCCATCACCACCCTCGGGTGGTGGAAGTTACAATCCAACCCCATCGCCACCTGATGGTAGCAATTGTGGAACTCCACCACAAGAGCCCTCTACTCCAACACCCTCAATCCCAACGACCCCATCAACCCCTTCAACACCATCAAATCCTCCCTCAGGAGGTGGTGGGTACTACAACTCACCACCAACTTATGGTGGTAGCCCCCCAATCACTGTGAGCCCACCTACAACCCCAATTGACCCAGGCACCCCCACTATCCCCTCCACACCCCCTTTCCTTCCTTCCCCAACTCCTTTCACTGGTACATGCAAGTAAGTTCCTTCATTACATTGCACTGTAAACTATCATATGACATGCAGACACTGTTAACTAACCAATGAATTGTCCTCTAAATTGCAGCTACTGGAGTACTCACCCAGGACTCATCTGGGGATTGCTAGGCTGGTGGGGAACCTTAGGCCATGTATTTGGTGTCTCTAACGCACCAGGTTTTGGTGCCAGTCTCAGCTTGCCACAAGCACTTTCCAACACTAGAACTGATGGGCTAGGAGCACTCTACAGAGAAGGGACAGCTTCCTTTCTCAACTCCTTGGTGAACAACAGGTTCCCTATACAACCCAGCAACTCAAAGACAATTTTGTAGCATCTCTTCGCTCAAATAAAGATGCAGCAGCACAAGCCAATCTCTTCAGGATGGCCAATGAGGGGCGAATGGAGCCTCGAGCATGATATAGTTAATTTGCCTTGTGTGTCAGTTTATTTTGTTAAGAATATAATATCCAAGACTTCTAAGAGTGTGTTATTTAGGTTCTTGTCATGTGTAAGATGGATATCGTTTAACTTTTCAAGTTCATGTTAGCTTTTAAGGTTTCTTATTTTGCAATAAAATTAATATAGTGTTACTTCTTTTCACTATATATGATAAAATGTTAAGTTCTTATTAAGTTAGATTATTTTCATTATGTAACAATCTCGTCAACTCGGCTAAAACGGTAGACAAAATCAGAACTGCGACATTATTCATCAAATAGCAAATGACTATTGTTTTAGTTACTGCACGGAACTTTCACCACTAAAGGGGTGCATCACCTTCTCATCAATGAAGGTGCACCAATAAAAGAAATTGATTATCCATAAAGTTTATTCTAGAACTAGGCCTAGACTGGAAAAGTTGATTCTTCATGCAACATGAATAGCATTCAAGTTATAAGAACAATTTGGGGAGTCTTACAAACATGAGCAAGGTCCACAATATAAAGTATGAATTTGTCTAGAATTGTTTCCTAGTGAAATGCAAGGGAACGGTTTTGTTGCCAATAAATATAAAAACAAAGATAGCAGATGGTCCAAGATGCTAGCAATGGTGCTCCTATGTGAATTGGGAATGATGAGTTATAGTGGCAGAGGAAGGATTAAGGCACCATGTGGGCTCTAATTAATGCCTTTTAACTGCCTCAACGGGAAGTGTACAAGGCTGTGGAAATGGTCCACAACAATTACATTGGTAGGTAAAAACTATGAAAGGAGGGTAGTCTCTTCCCCATGTAATGTAAAAAGATCATTATGTTTTTAAAGCACAAAACACTAGCAAAACCCTAAATCGCATCTGCAACTTACCAAATATTGATAAAGATAATAACTGAGATCTTAAAAGAACTCTACTACTTTAGAGTACTTCGTAACTAGAATGGACAATTGCTTTTATATATATTTACTTGTGTTGATGGTATAGGAACATAAAAAATCATGTATCCTTTTCTGAGTTCTTTTTTAATTCTATCTAAAAAATTATATTAATTAGATAAGTTTTGGGGGACGTGTAAAAAGGGAGGGAATAGAGAGGAGTGAAAGGAGTCTCCCTGATCCCATCCAAATTCCAAGCAATGTCATTGTTTTCCATCTCGTATAATTTTTCTCCTTTCCACCCCACATCATTGGAAAAAATTATAAGTCTTCCTGCAAAATTTGTTTCAATTAAATTAATTTCCTTTCACATTATGTTAGCCCTTCACATTAAAAGTTTATCGTACAAATATTTCCACATTTTTCACCAGGTATATTGTCAACTTGGGTTTTGATCATAGGACAAATTAGTCTAGCAGTCAAGCTTGCAGGGTCAGGCTCATAATTTGACAGCCACATTACAAAAGGGTAATTTAAAACGCAACTCCACTAGAGTATTCAAATTTCAAAGATTAACCCAGAATTAGTGCATCAAATCTCAAGACAAATGGTGGAAATATTTCAATTTTAACCAAATCTAGGATAACATTTTAGCATACAGCTTGCTAAAGCACAAAGGGTATTGGTGCAAAGGTTCAGATTTCATACCTTTTACATGATAAATTCTCACAGTTACACCCAATTAAGAAATTTCAGCCCTTGAGACTTGGTATCTGATAAGAAACCACTGTAGCAGTTTTTACATGAAGTTAAAGGATCTCTGATTGAATTTCAGAAAGATTGAGAGGAAGGATAGGTCCGTTAATGCAGGAAAGTTTTGATCAGCTCATGTGAGATTCAAACCATTTAAAAATTTGGTCAGAATGCAAGCTAGTCATCTCATGGTAAGCAAATGCAAGGTTTAGCTCCTCTTGGATATGAGAGACCAGATTATTATCCAGCAGAAGAGTTTTCTTCTCCTCAAGAGCCTTCTTCCATTTGATTTTACGCCCATCTTTCTTCATAAAACCATTTTGATCAATAAAACCCTTTTCCTGAAATAACTCGAATAGCTTTCTAGAAAGAGCCAGATCAAGCCCGGGAATTCTATCAGCTAAAGTATTGGATGACAGGGGGAATTCCATACATTCAACAACACCAACATCAATCCCTTTATCCTTTAGAACCTCCACATACTCATCTATTTTCTGCTGCCTGTAAGGATCTTTGGGCATGTGAACAAAAAGGGTAGGTGGATAGTCCCTATTAAGATCAATTTGCTCAAACAACCCCTCCGCAATCATGAGCACGATACTACTAAACTTCATAGCGGTGGCAAGCACCGACACAAAATACCCTCCAGAAGAAGCACCCAAAGCCACAAGAGGAAGCTTCTCAAGCTTCCTCCTACCAATCCACCATTCTATAATGTCTTTAACAACCGCCACCTCTTTACCAAAAGTCCAACATCTCTGAGCACTTGAAATAGTAATAACAGCAAAACCTTCAGCAAGACCATGGAGTACAAGCAATCTTTCTTCAGGTAAACCAATGCAATCAGGGCATTCAGGGGACTTATCCCAAAAGTTAACGGCCCTGCCATTGCATCCATGAGCCAGAAAAAGAACACCTTTAGGTGATTCCGGCACTTGCCATATCAAATCAGTTCCATTCCGGAACTCTTTTGTGGGATGCAAATGCACCAACGAGTCAAAGCTATTCCATTTTTGCTTAGGATGTTCATAAGCTAAACTAGTATTAGCACCATCACTATCACTACGAAATACTAAAATGAAAACCACTAACACTAGCATCAACGTAAGAAACATGAGAAAAGCAGAGACCCGGCAATTGTGAGCGCCACTCCATGGCTTTGGTTTGTATCCACGCTTCAACATGCTGCAAGAAGGGTTGGTAGAAAGGGTGGAAAAGATCAGAATTTTACAAAAATTAATTGAGAGAAGGTCGAAAAACCGTGAAGGGTCGATTCAAAATCAATTGGATCATTCAAATCAGACTACGGTGTTGAAAACATACTCACGTGCAATCGTATGGCGAAACTCCAAAATCTACGCTGCAAGTTTTGAATCTCCAGGCGCAACGAAAATCCATTAGGTGAATCGCTGAAATGTTGTGTCGTAAATTATTTGCACTCAGAGTCGTTCAATTTAAATATAACATATATTGAGAAAAATTAAATGAAAAATAGACGGTGAGAGATTTAACTGCATACCCTGTACTTCTCTTCTGTCTGCAGTGGATCCGCATCTGTGAAGTGACAGAGTGAATAAAAAAATAAAATTTTTTGAGAGAAACGTGGCAAGATCGGAGTTGTCCACAAGATCTAAGGGTGACTAGGATAGTTAAAAAGCTGTTTTTAATTTCAAAGATATATGTACCAAAATTAAACTGTTCATAAAAACGAACTGATGTTTTTTTTTTTTTTTTTAGTTTTAGTTTATAAAGGAAAAGAAATACCTTTGCATTTTTTCTTATTTATAATAAAAAAAAAAAACAAAAATTATTTTTTTTTTTTTTTTTTATATTATTT
>Ga0123340_1004806_pt1 | contig 12847 bp, 8 predicted proteins | sample SirMexnodulemix_FD_89961 | JGI IMG/M metagenome (GOLD analysis project Ga0123340, IMG submission 89961) | Root nodule microbial communities of legume samples collected from Mexico - Siratro Mexico nodule mix | ecosystem: Host-associated > Plants > Roots > Nodule | place: Mexico: Nepantla... | reverse complement strand
GGTTTTGTAATATTATTGGAATTTTTTTTTATTAATGTAGTGGTTTGCAGAAAAATTGAATGAAAGATAGAAGAAAAATATGTAAATTTACAACATTATTATTATTGTTGTTTTTAAGATTGATAATATTTAAAAAAAAATGAAATAGGAGTTATAAAATTTGTTGAAACATAAATTATAATTTGTTAAATAAATATAATGATTTTAAATAAAATTAAAATTATTAGTGTTTGGTATAAAAAATTACAAGAAAAAATAATTAATTTGATGATTTTTGTTGTTACCTATTCTTTGATTTCTGATTCGAACTCATGCACAAATCAATATAAATATAAAATCATGCTGACATAACAAGAATAATCAACAGAACTCAATTTCTTGATCCATGTGTAACATTTACAACATAAAAATATATATGTCACATAAAAATATATTTCAACCTATATACTTCATTATATCTATCTATGTATATCACTGTCATTACAATTATAATTATAATTATGTTATTCAAATTTGAAGTATTTTCTCATTCAATTTATGTTTATGTTTTATTCATATAAATTTTTTCCACAAATATTATTACACTAATTTTTTATTACAATTTAGATAATATATAAAACTATATCAATATTACAAAATATTTTCATTCTAATTACAATTTTTGTCTTAATTCTACGTCTTAAAATTATAATTTTAACTTTGCAATCATTATTAATCATTTCCCATCTTTATCCTGAAATATATAACACCAATTATATTTTTTAACAGTCATTTCAAACATTCTTACTCTTGCAATGTTTAAACATCTTAAAAAACTTTTTCATTTTTTTAACATACCTAAATTTATTTATCATACTATACATAACAACAAAAATTATCAAATTAATTAACTTTTTTTCTAACTTTTTTAATAGCAATAATAATTTTAATTTTATTTGAAACCACATTTAAACAAATTCTAATTTATGTTTCAACAAATTTTATAAGTTTTATTTCATTTTAAAAAATATTATTATCAATCAGAAGAACGACAATGATTAGAATATTGTAAATGTGTATATTTTTCTACTATCTTTCATTCAACTTATTAATAAAAAATTTTCCCCAAATAATATTTCGAAACAAATATTTAAAAAAACAATTTTTTTCATATTTAAATAATCTTCTATTTTCCCCCTTTCTCAATCCAATTAAAATTTATTCTCAACATTTTTAATTAATGCTTTTTAATTATTTTTTTCCTATTAGACGTTTAGTTTTCTTTTTTTCCAATTACCCTTCCTCTCTTTAGATTTTTTTTTTTTTTATACTTCTAGTATTTGACTTCCAATAGTCCAAATTCTGACGAAATTTTCAGTCAGCCAAGGAGAAAATGTAGGCACAGTATATTAGTGCTAGAGAAATATTCCTCCATGAGTCTATTTGGGGTATTAAATTTTAAAATAATCTATTTTGGTCAAAAATTGTCATCCAATATCCTCTATATGAATTTATTTCTCATCCTAGCAACAAGTATTAGTGAGTCTCCCAATTTTCTCATCACTTCTCTACAAGTGAATCAGCATATGCAAACCACACCAAATCTTTACACATCCACATTTTTACTTTCTCAATTATAATCACCATATGTGGACAAAGACCAAATGATTTAATATTATAAATTAAAATAGCTTTTGAATATGAAATCTTCATCAAAATAACAATGTCCAATTTGAATTTCAATATATTCATTAAATTTTGTTTTGTTGTTAAAAGAAACGTTTTAGTTACTGAATGATGAGAGTGAATGCATAGTTATCCATAATTGCAACTCTTAACCATATAAGACTTTTTAAACATACACACCAAATATCTAAATTGTGAAAGAAAAAAGGAGAACTGTATGAATGATTGACATAACATGATCCATCAACAATAATTTTCATTTTCATGTGACTAGCAGGAGTGTTTTCTTTGTACATATACAACCGTTGATTCCATTGCAATATCAAAATTAGATGAGACTTATCAATAACACCAACCAAAACACAAAGCTAACATGTAGTAGGAAAGCCAAAAAGGGGGAAAATGTTCTATAATTTTTGTGGTGTCCAAAAGTTTTACAAGGGAATTAGCAAAAAGGGTGAGGGAAGGTGAGTTATAGACTATCTTACTCAAAATCTCACATCATCTTGATCCTTTTGCAGCTGGAAGTAGAATTTCTTATTCCCCTACTGGTCACAGAATATGGAGCTGATGCTGATTTAAGAGAAGGGGACTTGTCAATAAATGCTTGTCGTTCATTGCCATTCCAAAATAATATTATCCTATTTGTGCATGAATGTGACCAGCTATCTCCTGTTCAGTAAAGTATAAACAACAAACTTCTTTAATGGAGGGACAAAAATGATATTGGTCATATAAGCTAAAAGTCCACGTGAGATGTGCAAGATGAAACAACACTTACCTAGTGCAAGGGTCAGTTGAAATGAACCTTCAATGAACTTGGTTGTTACTTGATTCAGCATAACAACCTGCCAAAAAATCACATTTGCAATACGAAATTAAGGAGGATGTAAACAAGAAGATAAAGCAAAACAAGGAATGGACATTAAGTCAAGCAAGGAAGCAGGGCAAAATTCCATGGTAACAAAGCCTCACTGGAACAAATCCAAATCCATAGGTTCAGGTCAATACACAATCTAACTTCAGATTCTAAGTCTTAAAATGTGAACTTGTTTAACTTAACCTTACACGTGGATGGCACAATAGGCTCAAATCTCGACTATGATAAACTCTTAATGACTTTGATACCATATTAAAAAATGCACTTTAGATTTAACTCAATCTTACAAAACCGACTTATAAGGTGAAACTTTCACCCATTTATATATTATAAATTAGTCTTATTTTTAATCGATAAGAGATTTCCAACATTAAGGGACTCTTCGACACGTGATATGAAATGGTGGATGATTGAATAACAGAATCCATCACTCATTTGTTAATTGTTTTATTTTTTATATTCTCTTGTTTTACTCAAACAACTCATTTGACCTATCTACTAACTTTGTGTTTAAGTATCTCTGCAAATTTTACACTTGATCTACATAAATTGCATTGGGAGTGTTTCAGCTGCTACCAATGATTAATTTCAGTAGAAAATACTTGTTGAAAGTAGATGAATTGATTCTTACAGCCAAACAGAATTTTTTTGCAAGCTTCATCAACTTCAAAGCCATTTCACTGAGTAATCGGGTCCTGAGAGCCATATCATCGAAGTCTTGGCGGAAGTGGAAAGTAACACTGTCAACAATGATGATCTTTACCTGAAATTATGTATGTAAAAACAGATTAACAGAACAATTGGTTAAAAGTAAAAGGAAAGAAAGTAAAAGCAAGGGTATTGCCATTGTCTAAAATTGATGCAACGTATGAAGTAAAGTATGATCTTTAATGTGTTTGCTGAAAAAAAATTCAATTCAATAGAAGAAATACTATACTTACATCTTTATTCTCCATGATGAATTTGTCTAAGTAATTTATCAAGGCGATTTGCTCAGTGTAGCTACAAACACGAAAATAGAATATATTTTCCAAGATATTATTAGGGTGCATTTTAACTTCACAAGCTTGAAAATCCTTGTGAAAGTGGTTGCTATATTCAGCCATGTCTTCTATGCATGCTTCAGCAATTTGAAGAACTCGTTCAACCATAAAGCTTCCTTCCGTGTCTAAGTATCACATAGGCACAAGAAGTACAATGAATGGTCTGCATCAAATGCTGAATGAGTATTAGAACCTTAGGGTTCTTACCAATGTATATTGCCTTCCCACCTAGGCCACCGTATCCTTGAGGAATCTGAACATTTATCGCAAGTTGAATCCTGCAAACATAAACACCACTCAATATTATAAATAACCAAACATTTCACAATATAGGATGGAAATAAACAATAGCAACATGATCCAGAAAATTGGAATGACAAAGAATACCCAATTTGTGTTTTACCAATGCCTGGAACTCCACCTAAACAAAGAAAGAAAGAATTATATTGCAACCAGAAAAGGGAAGAAAGAAAGCAAACTGCAAGGTATTCATGCATGCAACAGAACAAGTAATGTATGAGCTTGTTTGTTAAAGATAAAAAAAAAAAAAAATGATTCTGGCATAAAATAATTAAGTGATTATGGTGTAGAGATTTTAAAAGATGCAGAAGTTAATTCATGTTTATTCACAATCAAAATAATCACCTTTTTAAAATGAAGTAACTGATTTATGAGAAGTTATTTTAATCAACTTTAACTTTTGATTTAAAAGTGATTCTTTGGTGAAAAAAGATTAAACAAACAGGGCCCCATATTTCCTTAGAAATCATGATCATGGATTTCATACTCTTTAGAGAAGCCTAACCTATTTCAGTGACGTCTTTACACTTGATTCCTCCGCCAAGGATGTTATCCAGATCCACACAAGATGTGGTAATGTAAGAAGAAAACTTCTCATCATTGAGCATATCCCAGGCAGTCTGACCACCTGCATGACACAAAAACACAAAGGAGAAAAGGAAAACAAGAAAAAAAATTTAAGTGCTTGAGGGAATCATGGTCTGTCAAATATACTGGACTGAACTCAATTCACATAACACAAAAGAAAAATAAGACATCAATCATAATAGAATATCACATATCAAGTAAAACCAAAGCACTTATTGCCAAACAAATAGAATGTCTATTTACTTTTTCATTGAGCATAGAAGATACTTGATAGCTCTTTGATTTTCTCCCCACTAAATAATCTTCCATACTCACAAGGGGATGTTTCTTCAAATGAGATGCTATCTAATACATGATTTTACAAACTATCTAAAGCAAAGCTATTGTGTAGGAAAACCAATTGTCTCACCATAACAATTTGTCAGTCAAACTCCCCCATCAGAACTATTGGCAGGAAGCTCCAAAATTATATTAATGAAAGCTATTGCTTCTTGCTTCTAAGTTTTCCCACATTTCATAAACTTGATTTCTAAGACACATCACATCCCAGCTTGAAAAAACTTGATATCATAAATTGAAAATTCTTTGGGTATAACAACAACTTTTCCTACTGGATGGTCGGCTATATGAATCATAGGACACTAGGACCACACAAATTTCCAACTGCACAGCCCAGTAACACACATCCCTAACCTCTTCAAACATTACCTCAAACACAAATTCGTGAGCAAAGGGAGACAAAATCAAAATCCAATGTATTCCACATCATCACTTCACCAGTTCACATCCAAAGTCATGGGAATGCAAGAGCTAAGCAAAGATGGTGTGGTCTTTTAGAAAGAACATACACCATTAATATGCATGACATGAAAGTAAACAATTCTGATTATAGCGAAATAGAAATTAACACAACACATACCACCAACAACAGTAGTGTGAGTCCCATTTGGTCTCTCCAAGGCACCAGCTTTGGCTGCAAGATTCAGAATTTCCATGGCTTCACTATCAGAAACTTCAATATCTGTGAAAGAGAGATCAAGGGTAGGTGAAAATAGAGGAACTTTTTTGACATGAAGCATACCCAATTGAAAAATGAAAGAAGGGCTAAGAATTGAAATTGAAAGGAGAACCTCGAGCAAGGAGGGAGGCGGAAGTACGAGCAATGGCATCGAGAGTGGTGTAACCAGCAGCCAAGAGTTTTCCTCTCTTTGAAGCTGAGATTGGAAGCATACCCACTTCCATGCTTCCCACTCTCACTCTCTCCCTTCCACCATTTTCTTCTTCTTTGGCAGATTCTCGCTTATTCTGATCACAGAAGAGTCAAAATTCAAACAAAATTAACATTGATCGTAGGTTTATGGTGCATAACCACTTCGAACTGCTCAATTGATTTGAATACAAATTTGAAAATTAAACAGATGATTAATAGAAAACACTGAAAAGAAGGAAAAAAAAAATGTACTTTATATTTTATGATGTTTTGTTCTTATGTTTAGAACTAAATGGAATTGTACTGTATACGAAATTTACAATTAATTTTTATTTTATTCTTGAATAAATCTCAATTGAAAGTTATTTTATTCTTCAAAGTTCGTGTGTGTGTGTATATATATATATTGTACCTTTTTAAAATCAGATTTAAACAAACATGAGATTTTACATTTTGAATAAGTTTTTTTATATTTATTATATATTTGAATTTTTATTTACAAGTTACTGTATAAATATACAAAGTTAGTAACCGAAAAGACTTGCCTAGTTTAAGAAAATCATTTCTGTTTTATTATTCTAAAAAAGATTTTTAAAATTTGGAAAGAAAAGTTATTTCATTTTTCCAAGAATCTAGGGTTAGTTAAGGAAAAGAGGTAATACAACTAAAGGTGAAAGCTAAAAAAGTATTGAACTTTGAAGTTAGAAAGAAAAGGAGGATGAAGGGGAAAAAAGAAAAGGTATTAGTAGTATATTTCTAACACAACTTTTGCTACATTTTTATAAAATTTCTATTAGAAGTTATAAAATTATGAACAGGATGTGCAAAAAAATGTGGCAGTGAGATACGAAATTTTCTGATTTTCACAAATTTCAAACAATTAAAAAATTATGGTGTGGTTTTAATATTCCTGAAGAGATTATAAAACAAAGGAGTAAAAGGAAAGGTGAAGTCTGAATTGCAGAGGAAAAGGAGAAACATTCCTTATTCAATCATTTAATTAAAGATTAAATCAGTAATAGTTATTTTATCTTATTTAAATCAGTATAAGCTTTTCATTCAAAGTTCATTAATAAAAAATACAAGATCTCAAACTTACACTTCAGTAAAGAAGTCATCACTTTTCTACAAGATCATTTAAATTTCATTATTTTTTCTTCAACTTTTAAACTTTTTAAACCATTTCATATTTCGCACACTCTCAATATCTTTAGTAAAAAAATAACAATATAGGCGTTTTATGTAGATTGTGTGAGTATTAAATTTCAGCTAAAAATTTAGAAGAGATTGAAATGTCACAACGGATCGAATGATATGTTTATATTTTTTAAGAACTGTAAATAATTTTAATTATCCTAAAATATTTCTGTGCAGTCATAAAATGTTTAGTGCTATCTTTGTATTTTCTTTTTTCAATTTATTCAATTGGTTTAAAATTATTGACATGTTTGCAATTAATAGAAACCTAATTAAAACGTTATTTTAGGGTTTATTCTAAAAAATCAAAAGATAATTGGATGCTTATCTAGACCTGTTTAATTATGGGAATTAATTACTTTTATTTTTGTACAGTTAAACAGTTTTTTTAAATAACTGAATAAATAGGTACCTGAATTTGCCAATACGAGTAGGTAAAAATATATTATATCACAGGATTTTAATACAAATGACAAGTTTTAAATCAACATTCACAATTTGTAGCATCTGGTCTAAAGAACAATTGAATTTTGAACAAATGTCAAAATAGAGAGGTATTGAAAGTAAAGAGAAGTAGATCAAATGGAATATAATCTAACTAAATGGAATGAAAAAGCAAAGAAAATATTACAAGAAACTACTAAGAATGACCTTGCTAAGAGTGGTTTTTATTGAAAATTTAGTTTTTTTTTTTCACAAAGTTTGATGGTGTCAATTGATCCATATAGCTGAACTGAGCTTACAAGGTAAGAATTGGTTGTATTTACAAGCCATTCTGAATGCCATGGCAATGAAAAAACATACACATTGTCAGCACAAAACATCCTAGTATCAGAAATCATTTGCTTTCTCATTCAACACCTGTTGTGGTGCCTCTACAAAATGAAAGTAGAGGAATTTGTGTAAGCAAGGACCTATGAACCCAGAAGAAGATTGGTCTGGTTCATCCCCTTCAGTTGATGATATGGAGACTTTCTTCTGATAGATATCAACTGGTATAGGAATAAGGACTGGATTTTATTCAATGGAAAATGGTACAGAAGTACCAAATTACATAGGACAAGGAATATCACAATGATGGATGATGTTCTAGCAGGTTATTGAGATCAGCTAGAAGAGTATGAACCAGTGCAAAAGAATCATCACATGGTTTCATAAACCTCCTGATGGGAACTCACAAGGTGAATTTGAGCAGTTCTTGGTAACTCTTTGTGTGAAGCCTGTCATTTAACAGATAACTGTAAGTAAACTTCAATGGTTCAATCCAATCAGCAACCAAAGGGATCTGGGTAGGTAGCAGCAACCAAAGATTTTGGCCACCATAGCTCTGACTTGCTCTGGTCAATTTCAAGACAGAATTTACAGTATCATTTTTCTTCCTACTACTCCTGAGCCAGAAACAGCAGAATAAATTAGTTGTTGATATTAATATTAAAAAGAAAGTAACAAGAAGCAGCAAGAGAAAAAAAAAAACTAAAAAATGAACAGTGCAGTGAAGCAGACATGAGTAGATACATGTGAATCATGTCTGGAAGCAATATATATGAAACCAAGAGGCAGAAATAGCAAGCAATTGGATTTGGACAAATGTTTTAAACAAATATTCTTTTATTTTGTCTTGTTGAAGCAGTATATTGATCAGATAAAACCGTGCTTTCAAATGCAAGCATGATCAGAATAGAATATACAAGAGCCTAGAGTTTTGTACACAAGTATTCAGAATTTGTTTAACTTCACCTCTTCATCCAGTAGAGTCTAGAATCAATATTCTAGCTAATGATTACCATAGTTGGTTCTGGTTCTGTATGATATACCTTTTTTTTGGCAAGGAGAATCATAAAAGCTAGTCTTGAACAGTCTTATAATAGGAATCGTATTAGTAGATTAATCTTGATCACGTTAAAGATTTGAAATAATAACAGATCACAAGCAAGCCATGAGTTGCATACGAGAATTGACCATCAGGAGGAAACTTTAAGCAAGCACAATAACTAGGGGTAAACAAGTAAAACTAATATGATAATCCAACATATTAAAATCACATGCTACACAGTGTATAATCTCCAAAGCCATACCAATGAAGCTTGGACATTCACACTTTTCTTGTGATAATGTCTTCATGCAACTTACAACACTGGGAGAGAGTGAATCCTGATCCTGTTTAGCAATGTATAATATTTGACACAATTTAGTAGAATGGTTGTTGTCTTTAACTTGATGCCAGCAGTTTGAATGAAGCATACTTATATCCATACAGGTGAGGAGAATACAGTGAACATGTGGGTGGCTAACAGGATATTTGATGATGTACATAAGAAGTCTTCAAGTTTTTCAATCAAGACACTAAAGTAGACTCACAAATAATAATAAAATACCTATTCTGTATCCCTCTGTAAAAGGGGCATTAGGAGATTGAAAAAATCAGTAAAAAGACGCATGATGGAGAAATATATCTTCATGTTATTTACATGTATTTTCAAAGGTAGGATACCCTTGATGGAATGAAAAAATAGGTATAGGCTATCCAGGGAAGAGTGTAATTAAATGAGCAGAAGAAATAGAGAAACCAAACTGACATGTTTAGGGAAAAAATTCATCTCCATAAACAGGAATGTCACATGTAAATACAAGAAACTCCAGTTGCTTTGTCAATGAAACCAGGCATTCATAAATGCATTCAGACTGTGGATGTAACACATCCTTAGCCACAAACTCTTGCACAATGCCATTGATTTCAATTGAGCTGCAACCAGGTGTCTTTTCTACTCCTCTCTCCTTCATCATATTCCTTAAATTCCTTGCCTCCTTCCACATTTTTGCCTCACTGTACATGGTAGCAAGCAAAACATAAATACCACTATCTTGAGGATCCATCTCAAGAAGTTTCAAAGCTGCCCTTTCTCCTATTAAAACATTACCATGAACACGGCATGCAAAGAATAAAGCACCCCACACAGCAGCATCTGCTGCTATCGGCATATTTCTAATTAGCTCTTCTGCTTCCTCCAAATAACCAGCCCTTCCTAAAAGATCCACCATGCAAGAGTAGTGTTTAAGCTGAGGGGTTATATTAAAATTAAGGCTCATTTGGGAAAAATATTTTCGGCCTTCTTCAACTAAACCTCCATGACAACAAGCTGATAAGACACCAAGAAAAGTGATCTCATCAGGTCTCAAGCCACAGCGGATCATTTCTGAGAAATAGGCTATAGCATCCCAGGCATTCCCATGAAGTGCTAAACCACAAATAATGGCAGTCCAGGTCAAACAATTTCTTTGAGGAAGCTCTTCAAAAACCTCAAGAGCCCTTGCAACATTTCCACACTTGGCATACATGTCAACTAGCGCAGTGCCCAAGGCAACATCAAGAGAAATACTATGCCTTTTAATATAGTGGTGAATCCATATTCCTACATCAAGTGCTCCTAGTTGTGAGCATGCAGACAAGCAGTTAACCAAGGTAACTTTATCAGGTTTGATTTTCTTAATTTGCATTTCATGGAACAGAGCCAATGCCTCTTTACTATTCTTAGCTTGGACACAGCCACTAATGATTGCATTCCAAGGCACAACACTCTTTTCTGGAATTTTATACAAAAGCTCGTGGGCAACATCCAGAAACCCAAATCTGGCATATCCCAAAATCATTGTAGTCCATGAAACAAGGGTCTTATGTGCCATGTTATCAAATAGAGTTCGCGCTGCCAACAGGTCTCCACACTTGACATACATGTCCATAAGTGCATTACTGAGTGGGATTGTCAACTCAAGGCCATGTTCTTTGACATAAAGATGAAATTTTCTGCCAAGACTCAAATCCTGCAGTTGAGAACAAGAAGAAATGATCCCAATCATCGTAATCTCATCTGGTTTCACTTTCTCTGCCACCATTTCAAGATAGAGATTTTTAGCCTCATTAGCTAGTCCTCTTCTAGCACATCCCGTAATCATGGCATTCCATGTTACCAAATCTCTCACACAACCATTATTGAACACATCATACGCTGCCTTCAACTCTCCATATGAGAGTAGCATAGTTATTGATGCATTGTGCACAAATATATCAAATTCAAAGCCAAACTTCAACACATGCCCAAGTACAGTATAACCAACACAATTCATAGAAGGGAAAGAACAAGCCTTGAGCAAGAAAAGACAAGTATGATTATCTGGTTTCATAACACCACATTGCAACATTCTCTTGTACAACAAAACAGCTCCTTCTAAGTCCCCGCTTTCCACAAATCCCCTAATTGTCACATTCCAAGAAAATACATTTGGTTCTCGGATCCAATACAAGATCTTGGTACAATACTCAAGGTCCTGCGATTCAGATAAAGCACAGAATGTAACAAGGCGACTTGCGGCAAAGCTGTCATCAATGAAGCCAGTCAGGATCATCTGGGCCTGGATTTGCTTCAACTGGAGCAAGGACTGGCACCTTTCCAAGAGAGAAAGGAGAGGATTGTTTCGAACAAAGCTGTGAGAGGTGTTCCAATTGATAGGTTTCACATGAGGAGACAAGGAACGAGTGTGCAAACAACAAAGAAGACCTAAAAGTGGGATTTTTAAAGGGTATCTGAATCTAAGTTTGTTGACAAACAGGAAAAACATGGTTTGCCAGTGATCTATGAAGGTAAGTTCAGTTCTTGTAGTTGAGGGTATCAGAATCTGAATTAGTTGGCAAAGAGAATAAACATGGCTTCACAATAATCTATGCAAGTAAGTTCCAATGCTTGTTCACTGACATGAACATGGTACCACAAATTATGCAATAACAACATAAAGAATCAACAATTGAAGGCTTTTAATCTTCTTCTTTTTATCTGGAGTTATTGAAAGGCAATAATATTCAGTGTCGTGTTTCCTGCATATATATAGATGGATTGATATATAGATATAACAAGTGGGAACAAACAAAATTTTATGTGTGTATTCTATTGAAGGGTTGAAAATGAGTTAGGGTTGATAGAGAGAGTGAGAGAATAAGAAGAAGAAGGGGCTTACCGTTACCGTTAGTGAAGAAGATGAAGTGAGGTTTTAGTTTGAGAAGGTTTGGAGTTTTCGCGTAACAGAGTGAAATTGTGTTGTGTTCGCAGGTTGTTTTGTTTTTCATAATTTCTTAACAGCAAGCAAATTTAAAATAACTTAGGTTTTATTATAAAGCCAACAAAATTTAAATAATTTTTTATAATCTTCAAAATTAGTGAAAGCTTAAGCTAACTCCTCTAAAAGTGATTTGACTTCGATCAAAAAAATTTACTTTTGTAAATCTTATTAAAGAACACTAAAATTGCAATAATATTAATAAATATTAACTATCACATCAAAATATAAATTTCAGTCAAAATTAAATTAAAATTACTTATAAATAAAACTGATATGCATCCTAATAAAATACACTTCCTATGATAATTTCATAAACTTATGTAGTTTTTTAAATTAAGCATGAGAAAAAAAATGTTTACGGTTGAATTAAATTGATTTTAAAATGTTAAATTTGAATTCCAGTGTAATTTAATTAAAAATTGGTAATTTCTATCGGATTAGATTCTGAGCATTATGAAGTTTAATATTTTTTACTCTTAAGTATAAGATGTTGATAACTTATTTATATTTATCAAGAAAATTAGTCAATTGATTTGTTAGCGTCATTAACTTTGTGTGTAACTTCTTATTTTCAAAATTATCCTTAAATAATTAATGTGTAAAGAGATAGTGATGAACTTTTAATTTGGAACTAAATTCTTTAATTCTCCAGTGTATAAAAGAGATTATTCATAATATTTATTATTTTTGAACTAAAATAAATAAGAACATTTTGATAAAAAGAAAATAATCAACACAACGGATGATTAAAAACCAGAATCTTACAAGCCGAGAAAAGGAAATTTCAAAATAAAATTTATAATTAGGACCGAAAGAGATATATATATTAGCAGTAATAAAAAAATATTCATAAAT
>Ga0123340_1004798_pt1 | contig 12855 bp, 11 predicted proteins | sample SirMexnodulemix_FD_89961 | JGI IMG/M metagenome (GOLD analysis project Ga0123340, IMG submission 89961) | Root nodule microbial communities of legume samples collected from Mexico - Siratro Mexico nodule mix | ecosystem: Host-associated > Plants > Roots > Nodule | place: Mexico: Nepantla... | reverse complement strand
ATAAAATAAAATATATATAAATTATACTGCAATGGTTTTAAATTATACGTTTGTCAATCTATTTAAGTGTTAAAACATGTTGTTTATATACAAATTTAAAATTAATAATTGATTCAGAAATAAAATATAACATATCAATTTAAGTTGCCCTGTTTTTCTTTTATGAAAAATCTCAGATGTGTTTTATTATATAAACACAATAGAATTTGATTTCTTAAGAAACAAAGTGAGTCTCATAAAAATAGGTAACCTTTTTTTAAGTATAAAGAACAGAAACTATTATTAAAAAACAGGCTAATTACTGTTTGATTTTGTGAAGGAAGTAAAAGCGACGAAAGAGGTTAAAGTTAGTAGGAGAAGGAGAGTTAATATTTAATGAGATTTGGAAGGGGAAAGAATGAAGTGAATGTGAAAGAGTGTATGATTGGAGAAGAAGAAATGAAAAATGATAATGTGGAAAAGTATGAATGGTGGAGGCTAATAGGTAAAAAAGGTGAAGAGTAGTACGAAGTCTAGTAGACTCTCCACCATATATATATTATGGAGAATGGTGGGATGCAATATTTTATGGTATAATAGTGTGTAGGAAGCACTAGGAGTAGTAGATTTAGTTGAGAAAGGAAAAAAGAAAGGGGTAATAATGGGTACCGTTATCCGCGAGTAGCATAGAACCGAACAGAATTGAAGAGAGTGCGGGCTACTCAAGTAGTTGAGATGAGATGAGATGAGGGTGCACATGAAAGTCAGTTTTTTTTCCCACTTCCACTTCAAAGAAATGCCCTTTGTCCTATACTTGCATACCACAAAGGACAAAGATTGGGTTTGCTTCAAATAGCAAAAGTTTAAGACTCAAAGCAACCAAATTTTTTTTTTTCAACTTGTTCATTCTCTATGCCAATTCGGAGCAGTTCACCACAAGTACCCAACTCATTCCACCAGCACCACTTTCATTTGGGACTCCACTAAACATATAGAGATAAGGAGGAGGGGGAGGAAGAAGAAAAAGAAAGCAAATTTGTTGTTGTTGTGTGTGTGTCTCTGTGTTTGTTTGCCAGTCCCACCACCAAGTTCCCCTTTAATTTTCTCTCTGGGACTGTGAAGTAGTTGTGACCCTCTATCTTCTCAAGTGGGTCATGCTTTGTGGCCCCTACCTCCTCCCACTTGCTCCTAGTCTCTGCTGTCTTAGCCTCTGCCCTTTAATGTTGTCTTCACAACTCCCTTGTCTCTTCCATTTTTGTGCTCTTATTCCTTCCACAAACAGAAACAAAGATCCATTCTTTCTCCATATGGGGGCTAGGTGATTTTGGTTTCCCTGCTTCCTAAAGGTGGTGAATGGTATCAAACATCTGTTTGTGTTTCTTTTGGAATATTTTAGTCTTGTCTGCTGAATAGGAGACTGCTCCAGTTCAATTCAACCATCTGGATCGCCTTGCTTGGAAGCTTGCAAGGCCTGTTGCTTCGGACTGTTTGGATTTGATTGTCCTGGTTCGGGAGCTGTTTGCAAAAAGGGCTCTTTGAATAGTTTTCTAGATACCCAAGACCTTACTTAGTCAGAGAGATTCATGCTTGGTCAAAGAACAAAATGGAGAGCTTTCCACTTCTTTAGCATTCAGTACTCTAGAGAATAGATATGAAGAACATTCTTAAGAAGCTTCATATCATGTCTAACCAATCAGATGATGCACAGGGGCCTACTTCATCAAAGAGCACCAAGTCCAGTGATGGCTCGTCTTCATCCACTGCCCCTAAGAAGCTATCGAATTGGTTGCATTCGGTTTCTAATAGGCAGAGTTCCAGTCCTCCATCTCCCAACCTGGCAAGAGGAGAAAGAATGGACCCTTCTGATTCAGTGAGCAGTGGTGGTTTGGATATTGTGTCTGATTCAGCGAGGCGTGATTCGGAGTCTAGCACGTCTAGGGATCCTGAAGTGGAAGAGGAATATCAGATACAACTGGCTTTGGAGCTGAGTGCAAAAGAGGATCCTGAGGCTGTGCAGATTGAAGCTGTTAAGCAGATCAGTTTGGGATCTTGTGACCCTGATAATACACCAGCTGAAGTTGTGGCCTACCGCTACTGGGTAAGTCATTCTGTTAGGCAATTGACTTAAAGGTTGATGTCACATTCGTCTAGTTATACTTATGAGGGTGCCACCAGAGCAAAAGTATCATCTATTACAAACAGAGATATGCAAGGCTTAAAGAATTTCTGATTCAGAGATGTTGCTTCATTTTCATAACTTGAATCATGGAATTGTAATGCGGTTAAAGCCTGAAGAAAGGGAAGGGGGGCGGATTTTGAAAGCAAAGGATCTGTGACTCTTTATATTGCATTTGACCTCACTTGTTTTTTTGTCTTTAAACTTTCTTATCTGTGTGAAATGACAAAGATAACAACTCATGATTGTTGTAGGAATTTTTCCATCATTAAATTTATCAATAGCACTCTGAACAGTGCTGTAGGGCTGGAACTTCCAATATCACTAAGCATATTTGCTCTTAGAAGTTGGAGTTTCATAATGGCTACGATTTCTGCCATATCATATATATTGAAAAAGGATGCTGAAGTTGTGCCTGAGATGAATTAAGAACTTTCAATTTAGACTTATAAGACATACTTCCAGGACTTCAAACGATTTATAATAGTAATAGTTTGTTGACATGTTGGGAAAGTAAATTTAGAGTTAATGATGCTGAATTGATCAGGATGTTGATACATGAACTGGTGAAAGCTAACTTCTTTCTTTATGTCACTTAATTGCTTAACTGTAATATGTCCTACTTTATATTCCTTTCTGACTTATCTCATATCGTAGATTTATCCGTGCTTCACAGAATTACAATGCTCTTGGTTATGATGACAAGATCTCAGATGGTTTCTATGATCTGTATGGGATCTTGACTGAGTCAACCTCTGCAAGAATGCCTTCTCTTGTAGATCTGCAAGGAAAACCAATCTCAGATGATGTCACTTGGGAAGCAGTCTTGGTAAATAGGGAAGCTGATTCCAACTTGTTGAAACTTGAACGAGAAGCCATGAAGATGGCTGCCAATTCAGGAAAAGATTTTGAAGTAGTTGTAAATAGTAATTTGGTACACAATCTTGCAATAATGGTGGCTGACTATATGGGTGGATCAGTTAAAGATCCTGAAAGCATGTCTAGAGCCTGGAGGAGTCTTAGTTACAGTCTGAAAGCAACCCTTGGCAGCATGGTTTTGCCACTTGGTTCACTGACCATTGGATTGGCTCGGCATCGCGCATTGTTATTCAAGGTATTTTTACCAATATTCTTCTTTCTGGTTTACATTTCAATGAAGAATGGTCTAGTAACATTAGTTATGGTTAGGTTTAATACAAACAATACTATTTCAATGAGGAGATATTTGCTATGAGATTTTTGTTATACTCTTCTGGAAACTTTCATCATTCATCTGATAACATTATATTTATCTGCATTAAATCTTAGTAAATGGGATCTCCAACATTAAATGTAGGTTTTAGCTGACAGTTTGGGCATTCCATGTCGGTTAGTGAAAGGACTGCAGTATATGGGTTCCGATGATGTGGCAATGAACTTTGTCAAGATAGATGATGGAAGGTAAGCACCGCTAAAGTTGTATTTTGCCTAGGGCTGAATGTTCTCTCATTCTTTTTGTAACTTCCTTAAGCAGAAGTTTCAAAGCCTTGTTAACATGTATCTGCAAGTTATGACTGATATGAATTTCAGGGAGTACATTGTCGACCTAATGGCAGCTCCAGGAGCACTCATTCCATCTGATGCTACTGGATCACACATTGAATGCGATGGATCTTCTTCTGTGGCCAGTCCTTCATCAAGAGAGCTAGATTCGTCCAATGTAGCATCATTCAGTAGCAGGGTTGGAAGTTCATCTGAAGAAACTTCAGACTTTGGAGGGAAAGAATCTGGTGTGAGTGCGCTTGCTACAGTCAAGGAAGATTTAAAGAAACCATCAAATGAATCCAATAGTACCCCATATGCAGAGAAGATCAGAGGGAAGGAATCTTCCAGCAGATCTAACTATTCATACATGCATGGAAGATCTCCTTCTTGGACTGAAGGCATCAGTTCCCCTGCAGCGCGTAGAATGAAAGTCAAAGATGTTTCTCAATACATGATTGATGCTGCTAAGGAGAATCCTAACTTGGCTCAAAAACTTCATGATGTTTTACTTGAAAGTGGTGTTGTTGCACCTCCAAACTTATTTTCTGAAATGTATCATGGGCAGTTGGGTACTGCAACTGGTACAAATTTTCCAACTGAACAAAAAGATGAAAATAAACAAGCAAGTGTGCAGCAAGAAATTAAGAGTGATGACAACCTAGTTCCTGCTCGATTTTTGCCTCCTTTGCCTTACCACAAAATTCTTCGCAAAGCAACTCCTGGCAGTCAGCTGGATTCTAAGCCTGTAGATGGCTTAGGAACTGGTCTTCCTCTTGATGCAGGGGAAACTGCTGGACATAGCATACCATTTCAGGCAGAAGCAGCTCGGGTAAAGTATGGGAAAAATGTCCCAGTGGCAGCGGCTGCAGCTGCTGCTGCGGCTGTTGTTGCATCTTCTATGGTAGTTGCTGTGACAAAATCAAACACTGACTCAAATCTCGACATTCCTGTAGCAGCAGCTGCTACTGCTACTGCTGCAGCTGTTGTAGCAACTACTGCTGCTGTCAGTAAGTATGAGCAGGGCAGTCGAAGTGATGGGGACACAGAGGGTGGTGGCTCTGAGTCAAAGGGTAGTGGTGATGGAGAGCCTAATGCTTTAGGAGAAAACTCAGAAGGTGAGAGAAAATCTGATAGATCGGTAAGTAATGACAGCACAAAATCTGATTCTGCACTGGATGAGGTTGCCGAGTATGACATTCCATGGGAGGAAATCAAAATGGGAGAGCGTATCGGACTAGGTATTAATTGTGCATTGTTCTATATCACTCATACATTTTTCTGTTTTACAGTGCTACTGTGTAGTGGAGCACTTGTTTGTTGTCCGTGTTCTGTAGAAAAAACTCAATTTGCAACTGTGTGGCTTGTGTTTCACGTGCAGGATCATATGGGGAAGTTTACCGTGGTGAATGGCATGGAACTGTGAGTATCATACCATCATGAACCTTATTAATTGTATTATTTAGTCATTATTGTTTGCAATAAAATGTGAACTTTTTAAGCCTTCACTACTGCAATTGCACCTTTGTATATACAAGTACAACAATTTATAAAATGTAATTTTGTTGCCGTATTGCCTACCTCATTTATGTTGCTACTTGCCAATATATATACCGCATGGTTTCCTATTAAATTGTAGATTATATTATATGTGTGTGTGTATGTATATATGTATATTTACAGTATGTTCCCTCTCTTTTCTTTATAGGAAGTTGCCGTAAAAAAGTTCTTATATCAAGATATCTCTGGTGAATTACTTGAAGAGTTCAAAAGTGAGGTAAGGCCATTGCTACCTACGGTTTTCTTACTTATTTATGATTAATGATTCCATTTGTAGTAAAGATTATAGCTTGGTCTGGTCAATAGATAAGTTCAATAGAGGCTGTAGAGTTTTAGTGAGATAAGTGGATCAAATGGAACATAGTTTAATTTAGTTGTTTCTTTAATCTTTCTAATTTAAGATTTACCAATTCAAAATATTATGTGAAGTAATTTTGCGTCAATTCTTCAGGTATTATGTAACATTGGTTGTTTTTGTTGTCCAACCATCTCATTTACATCTTTATATGGTTCCTGTTCAATGATGGAGGTGCTTGTTTAATTTATGTAAATTGCAATAGGTCCAAATAATGAAAAGACTGAGGCATCCAAATGTTGTTCTCTTCATGGGAGCAGTAACTCGGCCTCCAAATCTTTCAATTGTTTCTGAATTTCTTCCTAGGTAACTTGAATTTCTTCATTTCCTGAGCTTAATGAGACTGATATTGTGGATTTGCAATTTTTTAGAAGTCGATATTTGCTTGCACTAACAGCTTAATCAATTAAATAGACAAATAGTTGTTATGTTCTATGTCGTAGCATATGCCGTGAGAAGGAGAAAATCCTTATTGGATAGTATAATAGCATTTGGTCCTCTCTCTTCTATCTTAATAACTCCTTGATTACATATACAAAATAGAAATACTTTTGAATGCGTTTCGTGTATCTTTTAGTAAAACTATTTGTGACTGAGTTCCATACCATTTTCTAATATATGAATGCTGTGAACTGAAACTGTAGGCGTGTATTTGCAAATGTACCATTTACATGTTACTAATTCAAAGCCAACTTATACTGATGTTTGTTAGGCTAGTGACGCAAGAAGTCAGAAATTATACATAACCATACTCAAGGGTATTTGTTATAGTTGATTAATGTCTTTCTGAGTTTGATTCTTCGAATACTGAGATCTAGATAATCTTTTGCAGAGGGAGTTTGTATAGATTAATTCACCGACCTAACAATCAATTAGATGAGCGAAGGCGGTTGCGGATGGCCCTTGATGCTGTAGGATCTTGTTGTCTTTAAGTGAATGCAGTTTCACTACATAAATTATAGCTGTATCAACCAGAGATCCCATGATGTATAACCTTTCTCTCTTTTTTTATTCAGGCCCGAGGAATGAACTATCTGCACAGCAGTACTCCAGTGATAGTGCATCGTGATTTGAAGTCCCCAAATCTTCTTGTTGACAAAAACTGGGTTGTAAAGGTTCTTATAACGAATCTTGTGATTTATGTTCCTTATAGTGTTGTGAGTGGCTTTATTTGTTGATAGGCTATCACTTTTTTGCTGTTGAATAGGTATGCGATTTTGGCTTATCACGAATGAAGCATAGCACCTTCCTTTCTTCCAGATCAACTGCAGGAACAGTAAGCTATCATAATTTTTATTTCCTTTGACCAGTAGCTGTTATAAACTCTGTCCCCTTTGTCAAATAATATCATGCTAATAAACATATGTTCGAACACAAATTAAAGACTCTTGGTATATCTTTTAACTAATAACTACCTTTAGAAAGGCTGCGGATTTTCTATCCTGTAAATTTTTAAACTACGTCTTTCTGTTACGTTTTGGTTCTGTGGTTTTGAAGCTCCTAATTGGGGCATTGTTTACGACATCCATTTTCTTGCATCATCATTCTTTTATCTGCAATGATGAAAGACGGCCTAGTAGAACTCATTGGAACTGGATATACAAGAAAATACTTATGTGTAAAATTTGTTTCAGGCTGAATGGATGGCTCCAGAAGTGTTGAGAAATGAACTTTCAGATGAAAAGTAAGCTCTATTATTCTTGGTAGTCGTTGTTTTGCTTTAAGGACACAAAGGGAAAACCCTTCCAATCTGAGCACTCTTCCTCTATTTAACATTGCCACAGATGCATGACTGTCAAATTGTGCATGCAAATATTTATGTAGATTTCATTAGTTTAACAAGTAGACAGGACAAATTGATTCTTTTAGCCTATTCTAAACTTCAGTAGCCAAATTTATGAATTTATATTAAGTGCACCTTTGATTCAGCTTATTTTGAAGAAATAATTGCTCATGTCTGTTTGCTTTCTGAAAGAGCTTTTGGAAAATTTATTATTTGATACAATTTAAACTATCCCAAGCAAGCCTGTTATACCAAACAAGAACTAACTGCTTGTCATACTTGGTAATTAGAAAGTTGGATATATAACTACAGATGCTATATGGAAGGTTCTACAATGTTCAGTTCAGAAGCTATGGTTTTTTAGACTTTAAACTGAGGAAGGATATATTTGAGTTTGGAGCAATGAATCAGGATAGGGTTGGACAGCCTGAGTTTCATGACTGGAGATCAAATGTTTGTCTTCTATAATTTGATCATGAGGAATCTTAAGATCGTTAGCTTCAGGCTAATGATGGGGAAATAGAATCATCAGTTGATCTTGGATGCTGCAGATTGATCATAAATCTGCAATGTGGTCCAATTCTCTTTTTATTTTTCTGAAGTGATATACTAATAAGAACATTCATGGGCTTGCACCTAACAACTAAAGCTTTTGGGAGAGTTGGTTCTTGATGCTAACATCCACATTTTTTTCCTAGGAGGACTGTGATAATAATCCCTTTTTTCTCTTTGTAATTAAAGATTATGCTTTTATCAACAAAAAATAAGCTTGGTTAACTTGCTGAATCCTCTGGAATCTACAGTTTCAGCGAAACAAAACACGGTTTTTCTTTTCTTGTGTACTAAGAGCTGTTCTATCGTCTTATCTCAAACCAATTTTCGCATTGGCTCAGCCACTTTTTAAAACTCAGTGCTTTTATGATGACAAGTTGCTATTCATTTTCTAGGTGCGACGTTTTCAGCTATGGCGTCATATTGTGGGAGCTCTCTACTTTGCAGCAACCCTGGGGAGGAATGAATCCAATGCAAGTTGTTGGTGCAGTGGGTTTCCAACATCGCCGTCTTGACATTCCAGATGATGTAGACCCTGCCATTGCAGATATTATCAGACAATGCTGGCAGACGTGAGTGTACTTTCAATCATTTTGTGCTTCCATTCTGAACTGTGACTCAAATATGTTATACCATTCTAGTTAACCGGATAGAATTGTGGCATATCACTCTGAGAAGTTGTTATTCTCATTCTGTTTAGTCTGTTTACGTTCTCCAAATGTAAGGATGAATTTCTGAGTTTAAATGGTGAAGCAGTTGGAGATAATGTGTTTTCTTATTGTAATGTGATCTTTTAAAGGGCATAAACATGTTTTTAAGGTTGTATATATGAGTTTGCAATAATATATCTCAGTCATTGCATGTAATAAATAAATGCAAGTGAAAGAAACTTTTTTTTCTACAATAAGATATATGACTGGGTATGCTACTTTTCTGAATTACAGAGATCCAAAGTTGAGGCCCACATTTGCTGAAATCATGGCTGCTCTGAAGCCATTGCAGAGGCCAATTACTGTTTCTCAAGTGCCTAGATCAAGTGCTCAGTCATCACGGGTTGCTGAATTTGGCGCAGGATAAGAGACAATTATACAACTAACATTTTGTTTTTCCTTTTACTGCTAAAAATGTGAGGGCAAATTGTAGAGTATTTACCGTTTGGGATTGACAAGTGATTGGTTCAACTAACTTACATTCTCATTCAAGGTTTTCACTCCTCTAGTTCCTTCTCCTTTGTTTTCGTCCATTTCCTTCTCTTTTCTGTGTAATCCACAGTGCAGCTAGTGTCAGGTTGTACCATTTGTTTGTACAAAATTCTTTGCAAAATGTTGTAATCAGTGTCTAAATTTTGATGTTCGTAAATAGTTATGGAAATTTGCAGCTGTAATTTGGACAGAAGAAAGGGTTAACGATAATTGAAAGTTGCTTGCTTCTGTAATTAGTGACCATGTCAACTGGTTAAACGTGCTAAATTTTCTGTGAGCCTTGCAATTCTCTCTTGGACTTGCATACTGTTACAGGAAAAATAATGTTATTTATTCAGTTGTTCGTGTTTCTAGTAGACTAAGCAACAACATAGGTGCTGTATTTGAGTGGAGTTGGTCTCACCTGCCCCTTTAACAATATGGTTGTATTTGTTCAATTTTAAAATTAAATTTTTTAGTCGTCTAATTTAAAAAAAAAAAAACTTGTTTTTGTTTCTCTATACAAGTATTCTATATTAAAATGTTAATGATACTTTAAGAAGGGCAGAATATTATCCGTTAGAAAATATAAAAAGCAAGAGTTGATATTGTTCTCTTTTCAATTTGCAGAAGAGTATGTTAAGAGCAAGTATCTGAAATTAACATTACATGAAAATATATGTAATATATAGAGATTATATGCATTGGGAAGAGTGAGTGACATGACGTAGCTATACTTGGCATTGGCAGGGAAACTTTTCCTTTTTCCCCTTTAACACAGAAAGAAAGAAACGTGTCATTTTTGTTTTACTGAATAAGCAGAGAATCAATCTGCATAATTTATACGTAACAGCTAAGGTTTTATAGTTTATGTTATCATTTGTGACATGTGCAACCAAAGGCTAAGATGGATCTTGTAAGGGATAAGGTGGGGACTACAAGCCCCTAACTGTACCTTATTAGATATTTCTTTTTACCTTTTCTATCTAAACCAACCTTCTTTCATCCTCAACATGGCTACCTTCTTTGGTTCCCCACCAATTTTCTCCCTCCCCCTTCCCAGAACTCATCACATTTCATCATCATCAGGGACTCCACCACCAACACCTCCACCAACTCCTCCCCCACAATCTCAACCCCCAACTTCCTCTCCACAGCTAAGAACAACAAACTTGAATCAGGAATCAGTGCAAGTGTCCACTGAAGCTAAGCAACAGAAGCCCATCAAACCAGTTACTTCATCCACTAAGGTTGAATCCACAGATTGGATAGCCACTTCCTTGACTAGACGGTTTGGGCTAGGAGCTGGTCTTGCATGGGTTGGTTTTCTTGCATTTGGTGTCATCTCAGAACAAATCAAGACTCGCCTTGAGGTCTCTCAGCAAGAGGCAAATACAAGGTCCGTCCGTGTTCCAAGTTTCTATGGAAAAGTCTGTGTGTGTTTTTTGCTTCATCCTTAGGAAAATTCATCAACCCCTACAGAAATTTATGACGTTGAAATATATATATTTTGTTAAATCCCCTGAACACCTGACTTATGAATGTTACTAGTTCTCTCACAAAATGTGGCAAAAATACATCATCTGGTGGCACCAGTAGGCCTCTTAGACTATGATAAAAGTAAGAAAATTGCTTTTGTCATTCAAATACACAATTTCGAATTCCAATTCATGAAGGAAAAAAATATTTCTTTTGAGAGTAAAAGTAGTTTTTATCTCCCAACTGAAATCTAATATGCACTTACATATCCATAACTTTCCGGCAAAGTTTTAAAGTTACTAAAAGCATCTTTTTTTCTTCTACAGAGGTCTTCAGTGACTTCTTCAAGAAAATTTACTGTTCTTACAATTTGGGCTTTTACAGTAAAAACTGTCTGAGTCTTATAAGAATTACATTTGTCATATCTTTAATCACTACTTTAAGTTTTACTTAGTCTTTTTGGCTAGCCCTTCTGTAAGTATTCATTTTGAAGACAACTAACTATAGGTTCCAATTAAGGCTGGTTAGAACTCATTTCGATTAAGATGACTTTTCAACATTAACCCTCTTCTCTTACATTCACCAAAATTAAACAGCAAAGCTTATATATTAGTTTTTTTAGTGATGACTGATGAGCTTCTTGTCTTGCATAGGAACGTTGAGAAGGTGGAAGAGGTGGTGCTACCTAATGGCATAAGGTTCACTATCTTTCACACTCTATTATAGGTAATTTTATACAGTTATATGCCTCATTTTCTGATGCGTTGAATCACAGGTACTATGAATTGAAAGTTGGTGGTGGCGCTTCACCAAGAAAGGGTGATCTGGTTGTGATTGATATTATGGGAAAAGTTGAAAACAATGGAGAAGTGTTTGTGAACACATTTGAGGGGGAGAAGAAACCATTGGCTCTAGTGATGGGATCAAGGCCATATAGTAAGGGAGTGTGTGAAGGGATAGAATATGTGCTAAAAGGTATGAAGGCAGGTGGGAAGAGGAAGGTAATAGTCCCTCCTCAATTGGGGTTTGGAGAGAATGGTGCTGACTTAGGCACTGGTGTTCAAATCCCTCCACTTGCAACCCTTGAGTACATTGTAGAGGTGGACAAAGTCTCCATTGCTCCTGCTTAATGATTCAATATTCAATGCAAATTTTCCTCTAGTAAGTCCTCATCATTGTTAATAGCTCCTTAATCCAATCATGCAGGGTGCTCAGCTTGTATCATATAAGGTTATCCATTTATTTTCTCATTCTCTTCAATGGGATTGAAAGTAATATACATTTCAACAATCAACAAGTTTGCCTAACAGACTTTTGGAGGACATGATGGAGCTACAATAATATCAATAGTTATCAGTAATATTCAAATTGTACCACACTTTTCTTATCACTCCTACATATGCTAAATTCTAGTTTTCATTCACATAATATTAACATTTATTTAGAAGAAGTCAATTAATGGCATTGGCAGCAGTAATGAAGAATAAAAAGAAATCAATTTTCATTTATCAGTAACGGGACAGGCTAAGACAGATAAACCAGAAACTTGTGAGAGATTTAAATTAGGCTGCGCTAGAAACTTTTCTGCTATTGGACCCTTACTGACTCATTTAATAGCCTCCATGCATAGCTAAAACTTGTAAACAGTATATTACTTTTAACCTAAATCTCATATCAAGGAATGAATGGGTCTGAGAGATATGTATCTATCTGAATGTGGTTTTATTTCAAACAATTGAAAGGAAGTAACTCACACCAATTTTTGATTTTGTAAATATTCAATAAAAATATTTACTATGATTTTGTAAAATATTCAATAAAAATAATTCACGTTCTTATTGCATCCAAGCATTTGGGTTTTTGACGAAGAGATTTTTTTATAAGAAAAGGTAATGGTTTTTCTACTTAAACGGAAAATTGGGCTGTGGAGAAGCAAATAATGTTTTTTATACAAAGGATGGATTCTGCAAAATACTACATCCCCTCCAAAGAAAAGAAGCCAACCAACGATAATGGGCTTAATTTTAAAAATAATTCTTTTTAATTAGACTAATGTTGTAATATTACTTTTGGATGTATAGGAGTGGAAAAAACTATATAACGAAGGAAAAAAAAATCAAATTTACTGTTTGAAAAAAGAAAGGTGGTGCGACTAACTTAAAAAAATAGTTGCCCTTAAGTTAGTGAAATAAATGGAAGGGAGTTTTTTTAAGTTATTTTTAATTAAATTTTTCATATATTTTTTTTAAAATAATACTTAATTTTATGT
>Ga0123340_1004795_pt1 | contig 12857 bp, 3 predicted proteins | sample SirMexnodulemix_FD_89961 | JGI IMG/M metagenome (GOLD analysis project Ga0123340, IMG submission 89961) | Root nodule microbial communities of legume samples collected from Mexico - Siratro Mexico nodule mix | ecosystem: Host-associated > Plants > Roots > Nodule | place: Mexico: Nepantla... | reverse complement strand
TTTATTATAAATATTTTTTATTGTAAATAGTTAATTGAGTTTGAACAAAAGATACAAAACTTAAAAAATAAAATAATAAAAATAAATTATATTAATAAAATAAATTTCATAGTGGGATTTTCTTTTCGATGGTCGGACCTTATCCTATACATATAAACATATAAATAGGAGTTTCCTTTTATATTTTAAAAATAGAATGAATATTGATACGATGATATCAATTTTATGTCTAAAACTTGTTTTTGAGTTCTTTAAGATAGTCTCTAAATTCAACTCTTCTAGCCTCTTTTTAAGAGTTGCTGAAATTTCTCTCTTTAAGAAACCTTAGCCTGCCACTTCTTTTCATAGAAACCTCCTCCTCTATATAGTTTCCACCTTACTCCACTACTTCCACCGATTAGAATTAACTCCTTCCAGAAATACCTCCATCATCTATGATCTTAAGGGGCAAGGTCATTTACAGTAGCCAGGAGAAGTCATCATAAACTAGTGAGAGTGAGAAATCAAGTGAACATAAAAGTAAGGATGCTTATTCTTATGAAAGAGACCTACTCAGGATAAAAAGTAAGCATCTTTCATACAAGATGTAAAACTTTTCATAACACTTGTTCTCTCATTTTAGACAGTGGTTTATGTTGTAATTATTACAACATTAGGTTGGTTGAAAAGTTGAATATTATTATCTTGTCTTATCCAAAACCATACAAATTTCATTGGCTTAATAAATTTGGGGACATGATAGTAGATTATCAGTTGAAGCTTAAGTTCTCAAATGGAAATGATAGGATAAAGTACTTTGTGATATAGTGCCCATGAAGGCATGTCATATCTTATTAGGAAGGTCCTGATAATATGACAACAAATATATGCATAACGGTCTTACCAACGAGATAACTCTCACACATAAGGAAAAGAATTTTGTACTTCATCCTCTAACACCTACCTAGGTATTAAACGATCAAGTCCAAATGAAACAAACGAGAGAGGAAGAGAAGAAAAAAAGAACGAAAAACATCCCAAAACCATGACTAAAGGTGAATAAGAGGTGTGGGAGCTTAGTGTTCCTTCCTATGTGGTCATTTAGAAAGAGGAAATTTTGTCAAATAAACAAGAAAGAAAAAAAGTTTTATTCACTGAACAACCTCCATACCTCCTCTTTCATAAAGGAACACTTGCATGCACTGTCATTTCTAGTGAATCCAAGGTTTTACCTCCTTGAGTCCAAAAGTTTTTAAAAGAATTTGGTGATATATTCCCTCGTGAGTGTCTAGTGAGACTTCAACTTTTTAGGAGTATAAAACACCAAATAGATCTTGTTCTTGGAGTTAGTTTACCAAATGTACAAGCTTACAGGACAAATCCTCAAAAGAGTGAGGAGATAGAATTTCAAGTTCAAAAGTTATTAGATAAGGTTTGGATTCAAAAGAATTTTAGCCCATGTGTTGTCCTTGTTTTATTGGAGACAAAAAAAGTAGAGAATGAAAAATGTGTTGTGAGTGTAGAGCCATCAAGAACATTATAATAAAATACAAACACCAAATTCTTAGGCTATGCTATATAAATTGCATGGGTCTATTTTTTTTTTCTAAAATTTATTTGAAGAGTAGTTATCACTAGATTTGAATCAAAGAATGTGATGAGTGGAAAACCACTTTTAAGACCAAATTTGGATTATACGAGTAGTTAGTAATGCTCTTTGATCGTACTAATGCATCAAATACTTTCGTTAGGTTTATGAGTCATGTTTTCAGGAATTGTATAGGAAAAATTGTTGTTGTTTATTTTGATGACATTTTAGTATATAGTTTTAAAACATTTGAGGGGAAAAATCAACTTTTTGCCAATATAGATAAGTGCACCTTTTGTATAGATAGTGTTATCTTTCTAGTATTTATAGTCAACAAAAATGAGTTTCATGTGGACCCTGATAAAATCAAAGTCATTGAGGAGTGACCTATTCCAGAAAATGTAATTGAAGTTAAGATCTTCCAAGCTTTTACAGAAGATTTATTTCTAACTTCTGTAGTCTAGGTTCATCACTCAATGGATGTTTATTGAAAAGAGAAATGTGAACAAACATTTCAAAACCTTAAGGCTCAACTCACCAATGCACATATTCTAGTCTTGCTTGACTTTTCTAAAACTTTTAAGATAGAATGTGATGCATTAAAAATTAGCATAGGTGTAATTTTTTTGTAAGGAGGGCACCCCATTACTTATTTCGTTGAAAAACTTCATGGAACCCACTCAACTACCCCACTTATGACAAAGAGTTTAATACTTTAGAAATGGTCCTTCAAACTTGGGAACACTACTAAGTGTCCTAAGAGTTTGTCATTCATAGTGACCACAAGTTACTTATGTATTTGAAGGGTCAAAAGTTTAAGAGGCATGCAAAGTGGATGAAGTTTTTAGAACAATTTTTGTATGTGATTAAGTATAGGAAGAGTAGGAGTAACATTGTTGTTGATGTTTTATCTAGAAGGCACACCTTGTTTTCAAAATTGGAGCCTTGGATTCTTATATTTGATCACATACTTGAATTGTATCCTAAATACTTTGGTTTTTCCTCCACCTTTATTAATTGTCAAAATAGGACAAAGGATGTTGCATTGATGAGTATATTTTTATTCACACTTAGAGTTTTTAACCTTGACTTTCTTAGACTGTAATTAAGAATAAATTCATTGTTTTAAATAAAATTATTAATTGGGCCTTAATTGAGATTATTGGTTAAACTTGGATTTTGAGCATATTCTCTTACTTTTCTTGTTTATAATTATTTGCAAAGACTCCAAATCTAATCAAATATTTTGCAAAGATAAATAAGGTTAAATACTCTAAGTGTGAATAAAAATATACTTATCATGCATCTCAAACTTGTTTTTGAATTCTCTAGGATGATCTTATAAATTCAACTCTCCTAGTCTTTTTTCTTTAAGAATTGATCGAACATTTCTCTAAGAAAACTTTAATCCACCACTTCTTTCCATAGAAACCTCCGCTCCTTCTATAGCTTCTACCTTACTCCATCATTTTCATTTATTAGAATCAACTCCTAAAACCAAGTCCATCTAATATCATCATTTCCACTTATTGGAATCAACTCCTAAAACCAAATTGATCAAATATCATAATCTTGATTTTGATAAATATATCATTTATCTTCTACAATCATATTACTCAAGGTAATAAATAGGTTTCTTTTATACTAGCATCACACAAACATGTCAAACAACATATAATTGAAAATTGAAGTTGAAATACTTTAAATATGTATTTAATATTCTTTCTTCCTCATTTAATCATTGTGCAAATGTTTTTTTTTTTCAATTCTTATATCATTGAAATGATTATCACAAATGTGACGAAATTTAGATAAATAACATTTATTAAATAATATCTTATACTATATTTGATTTTCATTCACTGTGTATCTGTGTATTGTATTATAGGATGTATAACTTTACCTAACTTCTTACACATTAGAAATATTTATTAAAATAATGTCATTAATAACTTTTTATTTAAACTTTTTCTATGTTTGCATATGTTTCCATATTATTTATTATGAATAATATGTGATTTTTTTAACAAAAAAATATAAATAGCTTTATTTTGAAGCAATTATTACTTCAGCAATCAATTTTTTCTTTAAAATACTATAACTATCATATCAGTTACCTCTAATAATACCGTGGTCTAAAAAAAGTGTAGCTTTTACATTTAAAATATTCTTATTATTATAATGTCATGATAATAATAATAATAATAATAATAATAATAATAATATTATGTAATATATATATATAATATCAGTCAATTAAATAATGAAAAAAAATTCACTATTAAATCGCGTTAATGATTGAAATTGTATAATATAATTTAGGGGTAATTTGTTTGAAATTTATTTGCATTGACACAATTCTGTATGTGTGTGAATGAACGTAGGCAAATGTAGATATGATTTAGATTTATTTATTTTTAGCTGATATTAAAATAATTTTTTCATTAAATCTCATTTTGAGAAACTTAAAAGTTATTAATCTCTTTAGCTGATATTAAATAAAAGATTTCATTAATAATCTTTAAAATACTATAACTCAAAATCAATGTATATGTTTTTATGCACACATGCAAACATAGAAAAAAGTTATTATTGATTTTGAGTTATAGTTCAAAATTTTGCGATAAGATGTTGCCGAAAAGATACAAAGAGCAATGTGTATATGTGTGTGCATAAAAGAAAATCGAAACCAAATTGTATTTGGATAATTAAGGATATGGATATACTGAAGAATCACAAATTCTTTATATTACCCACCATAAGAAACTAGTGGATATGATCTTAATTAGTGACCACATCTTTAAATTATTGTTGACAACCAATAAATAATGTTGATTATGTTTTGATAGGATTTATACTTCAATGGCTGATAATATAGACAATCCATGACCAGATGTTAATTTATATTACATAGATCTAAGTTTAAAAATCATTATTATACATGACAAAAAGAATAATACAAAATTATTTAATCGTAATAAATCATTTAAATTAAAATTTAATATCTGTTGTAAACTAAGAAGCTAAATTTGTAATAAAACTAACTTATGTATTTTTACGTTCTCTTAAAAGAATTAAAGGATTTTAATGAAATAATTAACTTTAATAAAATAAAACCAGAATTTTAAATATATTAGATAAATGAAAGTAATAAAATAAAAATAAAAATTTAAACAGAATAAATAAATTCAAGCAATAAAATAAAAATAGAATTTTAAACATATTTAATAAATTCAAGTAATAAATTAAAAATAGAACTTTAAAAAATCAACCTGACCTCTCTTCGACTCTCTCAAATCTCTACATTTATTTAACATTCCAAACACCTCACAATAGTAGAGCATCTCGCCGAATACACAATATATGAACAACTACAATCGTCCATTGTGAACAACAATATTATTTTGACTCGAACATTGGTTCAAAAATTCTACAACACAATCCGATCGGTATTAATTCAATTACTAAATCAATCCAATTATTAAATTTAAAAATCAAATTAAAATTGCAATTGAGCATGTAATTATGAAAATAATTACAAAACATGAAAGAAAGGAAGAAGAAAAACTATATTTAATTATCTATTATCTATTATGATTTGATGTCTCAACTCCACTAAGAGAGCTTTATTTATTAAAAAAAATTAACCTAAAAACATGAAATGATTAAATAGCAATAAAGAAAATTTATTCAAAATATTCAAGTATCCCCTTATTGTCCAGTCTTTGTATACGGACTTTAAGTCCAATTTTAACCACTTTACAATTGGAATTTGTTCTTGACCCTTGAATAACATTTGTAAATATTTAAGTTATCTGCGAAACAAAACAAGAATAAAGTAAATCTGAATTCTATGACAATTGACAAAATAAGAAACACACTCAAATATGTTAAAATTTTCAAAATAATAATAAATTTTTATCTGAGATCTAATTGACCCAATTACACTAAAACAGTATAAAACCCTAACATAATTATACCATCGGAAAGTAATAAAAATAATAAAAATAAATAATTATTAGTATACAATTATGTTAAATGCTTAATGTACTATACACCACTAAAACCATCTTCATAAAAAAAACATTAATATCTTGTAACAATTTGAAAAGTATTGTCACATATGTTTTGAAAATACCACTTAATGAAAAAAATTAATTTAATTAAGATGTATTTTATATTAAACCAATATAAAATTAACTAAACTATCCATACTAATCTAAATACATTCATACAAAATCTTAATATAATTCTATAAATAAATTAATAAAGACCATATTATGATATACGATATTAATAGTATTTATCACCTACAACTTAAACATTTTTATAATTTAAAAAATTTTATTTAACTCAAATAAAATGGTCTCTCTGGTATAATAATTTCGTCTCGTAAAAAGTAAAATTATATTAAATATGACATGAAATTTAAAAGAAAGAGAACTTTCTGCTGTCTTCTGATCTTCTTTATTATCTAAAAACTCATTTCGACTTCATCAATAGTATTTTTAAAATACTATTTAAGTAATATTTAACATAAAATTTTATTTGATATTTTTTAAATAGCATTTTTTATATTTTATTTTGAACTTGGTTGGAAATATTTAACGATATAATATAAGATTAATAATAAAATAATTGGAATTTAAAATGTAATTAAAGTAATTGGTCTACAAATACAAACTTATAAGCATTTAAAAGTAATTTAAAAATAAAATCATAATTAACCCGAAATATATTTTATGAATGAAAGAAAAATTATAGAACAAATATCATATAACTAGTTTTTTGTTACTAGCTAATCTTTCAACTTTATGAGTTTTCTAGCTTTTAGTTCCATATCTACCAAGAAAAAAATAACTATCATGGTTAAGCATCAATATGTTTTAGTAAATTGTTTTCACTTTCATTTTGTTTTGAGCTTTACATAAAACATATATTTTAATTCACACATTAAATCATTCTTATTTTATATTGGCAAAATTATGCATGTAGAATATTCGGTTCGTTATTTTTTTTTTTCCAGTGCATCACACAAAGACCAATTATTTTTTATATAGAATAGAGAGAAAAGTGTTTTAAAATAAGTATAGAATAAATATTGTATTTATTAAAAAGTTATAAATAGAAAATAAAATAAATCGATTTTTATTTATTAAAACATATTTTCTTTTGCATTTTTTCTAAGATTTTGATTCAATTGTCTATTATTCTCTTTATCTGATCCCACCATCTTGAAGATAGTTGAAATCTGATTAAGATTGTCTAATTTGATTTTATTTTTTTTTCAAAAGTAAGTTTTTTTCTCCTCTCACATTTTTAGTCTTCAGTTGTGGGTTTTCCGTGCATCGATGTGAATTTGTTCTCATGTGTGTTATCTTATTAATAAAAATGAATCCTACTTAATTCGAGTTTATTTTGATTAATTTGATACTCAAATCAATTTAAGTTATAATTTTCCTATGTCTTTTCTATATTTTGAGGGTTTTTCTTAAACAAATACAATATTTAACATAAATTCAAGTTGTTTGTTGATATTTGATAAAATTGGTATATTTGTAGAAACTAAAAGTATCTGTGTAATAAATAAATAGATTTGTTTAAATATAACTATTATATATATATTATAACAAAGTTATAATTTGTGTGAGTATTGCTGATCTTTAAACATAGTAACATGTTGTAATATTTGTTAAAGTATATTTTATTTTTATGACTATTATATCGGAACCTTGGTTATTTTTAAATCTTTAATTATTAATTTCGGTTATTTTAACATGATATACAATATATAGATAGTGTAATTAGATTTATTTTTTCTTAACTCATTTTTAACTTAAATTAAATTTTTTATTAAATTTTTAGTACAAATGTTTAAGTTATAATGTAGGTATATATGAATTTTATTGATACATTTAAGATTTGGTTTTAAGCCAAAACTAACTGAACTTAAAAAAAAAATTGTCAATATTGTAAATTTATATCATACTTAACCATATCCAATTGAATACGATATCTTTGTTAATGTTTAAAAATATAATAATTCAAAGAATAATATTACGTATAAAATCCAAATTAGGGGAAAAGTCATAATTTTATTGTTAAAAATATCATATAATAAATAATAATTAAAAAAAGTTATAAAACAAATAAGAAGCAACAATAGCAAAGAACAGCTACAGTCACACAAAATTCATAAAAATCTAATAAAAAATAATTTATTGAAATTTGTATAATTTTAAATATTAGATATTTTTCTTAATTTTTGTAAATCTTAATTGAATACCATCAAAATTCGTTTTCTTCTAGAAAAATCTTAATAGTCTTCACTAAATGCTTTAAATTTTATTAATGTTTAAAAATCACGAGATATAAAAAAAAATAAAATTAACTGGATGTTTATTTTATTTTCTTTAGAGCAATGGTAACAAATAACAACATTGTTTACTACTTTCACTAATAATCTAGTACCAAAATTTGTTTGTATCTTGAAGGATTTACCATAACATTTGTACTAGTTACCACTAAAATTCACTTTAATTTACATAATTTGGGAGAATAAGATAATTGGTAAAGATGTATTTTTTCATAAAAGGCAAATATACATTGTCGTTATGATTTTGGTAAAATGAATGAAATAATTTAAATTGTATTTGGAAGTAGAAGTTTACCATTTATAGGAAATACAAATATATTTAATTTGAGTTTCTTTCACTTTAAATTGTTTAATTTTTCAAAAGTTTTATTTAGATAAAAAAAAATAGATTTTTATTAAGATTTACTTTTTATAAAAATATTTTAATCATCACTAAAAATAAAAATATTAAATATGATATCACCTGAAAAAGGACGTTAATATATATTAAAAAAGCCTTAACAATGACGATAAAAAAATAAATATAGATTAATTTTAAAATAAAAAATATTTATAAACATCAATAAAAAAAAGGTCGCGCAATAACATTTGATCTTAACCAATATAAGATCTTGATCTTGACCGAGTTGACAATATCCTCACTGAAGTAAAGTCAATAATATTTTACCTATATAAAGATGCCAATAGAATTTAAAGAGGAAAAAAAACAATTTAAAAACTTATTATTTCTACTTGAAAATTTTAAAATTTTTATTTTTATATAAAATTTGAAATTATTTACTTTTGAGTTATTCATAAAAATTCTAAGCATTTTAATATCTTTCAAAAATTTTATTCAAATAACATATATTGTCTTAAAATATTCCATTTTTTTTAAAATAAATAGTCATAAAAATTCTCAATCCAAAACATAAAAATAATTATAAATACTATGATATAATATTTTATAAATCCTTTAAAATTTAAGTTACAAAATTATAATAAGAAAAATATTTTAGAAAAAAATTAAAAAAGAAATTTTACATTCTATCAATGTTTTAAAATTTATATGATTTTTTTAGGATTTTGATGTCAGCTGAATGTACTCCCATACCCTTGGCGTCATTGGTGGTTATGTGATGAACATGACCATAGAAGAAACGTGTACAAAATGAGAAAACAGAAAATGCCATTAATTAAGTGGTTTAAATAGTTTACTAACGTTTTTCTTTTCTAAAAATTTGACCCGAATAGCGCGGCACCTTGTTGCTCGTGCGTTAAAATTTGATTACTTTTCTTACAAATAATGTTAATAGTAAATCATTTTGACATTATTTTTTAATATCTTTTACTTATTATACACATTAATAAGTTAGCACAAAGCTTATAAACTAATTTTACACTCTAAGCTAAAAGTTGAAAATAAAAGGCTTTATAAACAAGTTGGTCTGAATTCAAAGTTAGCATGGGTTAGTAATAAGTTAATTGATAAATATGAAATGGCATCAAAGTAATCCAATTATTTTAGATAAAAAATTATTTCAAATAAATTAGTGAAGATAAAAATAAAATAAGGTAATTAAAGTAGTAGTTTAAAGTTAACACGAGGTAGTTAAAGCATGCTTAAAAAAAAGTGAAGGTTAAAATAAGCTTACGTAGCATAGGATATAAGGGTGACAACATCGTTATGGTGCAATCTCATTTCATAGTTACAATATTGGGTAAATTTTTTTTATGAAAACGAATAAAATAAATTATATGTTTGTGTCACTATTTTAAGAATTAAAATTGTGTTAATGTGTGATAGTTTTAATAAAAATAAATAAAGTTAAAATTGTGTCAATGTGATATAATTTTAGTATAAAAATATATAAAATAGAAAATGCTAATGTAACACTATTTTAGTAAAAGAAATATTGACCAAATTAATTAATTATGATACATAGTGCATTAAATTTCACACATATACTTAAAATAATTAATTTGAATAATTCTCTGAGCGAGGGTTAGTAAAGAAGACTTTTGTCTTTGACAAAAAAAAATAGTGATTTGCACCATTTTCACAAAACCTTGTGAGAGGATAAATTTGAAGCTTCGAGTGACAAATATTTTTCCTAATCGAGTTATTATAATGATATTTTTAACAACAATCTTTATATGAGATGATGTTGTATATCGGAAAACCACCATTTTGGTGTAATTTATTTTTATATTTTTAATAATAAGTAAATTTCTCTTTATTTATGAGAATGGATAAATCGTGTTACAATGACATGATTTCATGTAAAAAAGTTGTGAGATAAAAATACGATTTCCTTGAATATAGTACCAAAAAAATAAGAAATTATTCCAAAGTGACACAAAAATAGAATTGAGAATGGTGTCAACTAGCATGATTTTAATAATTAATATTCCACTAGCAGTTATTTTAAAAGTGAGAATATCAAAATAATGCATAAGTGCATGCCTATAATTAATACATCTAATTAATTAACTATTTGAAGTCTGATAATATCACATTGATGCACCATCATGTGGGGGTGGTGATAATTAGTACAACTAATTAATTGATTAATTAGTTAATTAATTATTTCATGCTTGAGAATATAAATTAATGCACCAAATTATTTATTTTAAGTGCATATATGAGAATTAATACACCTTGCATCAAAATTCATTAATTTGGTCAATAATTTTTTTTAATAAAATCGTGTCGCGAATTTTAATAAAAAAATATCTTGATTTTTTTCTTTTATATATTTTATCATTTTTTTATTCTTTGTTAAATTTAAATTTAGGTTTTAATATTTATTAAAAATATATAATGTGCACTATAAAAAGAATATCCTAATTTAAATTCCATAAATTTTCATCATATATACATACATAATTTTTTTAAAAAAATTGGGATGGTAAAACCGTCTGCTATCCTTGGTGAAAGCACCATTATGGTGCAATTTCATCTCGTAATTATAATAATGGGTAAAAAAAAATTTTACCAAGATGAGTAAAACATATGTATATGGGAGGATTTCAAGAGTTAAAATAGTGTGAATGTGTGATAATTTGAATGAAAATAAATTGAGTTGAAATGGTCTCAGTTGGCACCAAATCATACCAACTTAGACACAATTTTAGTGACAAAAATAGTGATCAAATTAATTAATTTTGGCACATGATGGATTAATTCTCACACATGCACTTAAAATAATTCATTTGATGCATTAATTTGGTATTTTCACCCGTGAAATAATTAGTTAAGTGTACTAATTATCATGCTTGTGATGGTGTATTAGTGTGATATTCTCATACTTGAAATAGTTAATTAATTTGGTATTCTCAAGTGTGAAAAGATTAATTAATTAAGTACATTAACTATCATGCTTCCCTTTCATTTCTAAGTTCTTTCCTGCATTGTGTCTCCTCTCTTTTAATTTTTGCTTCCAAACTTCAATTCTTCCTAAGGGTAAATTTAATTTGACTCAAGAGATTGTTTTTCACCAATTAGTTTTGCATCGTATGGTCTCTGTTAGCTCCTTGCCTCCTAACATGTTCGTGACTGTCGGCAAGTGTTCTCTAGCTTCAATAGAGGTAAGTTTTGTTTGGGTTTCATTTTGGTTTGATTTTAGTTTTGTTTTGGAGTTTTTTTTCTTACTTAGATGAATTGGTGCTAGATTATGAATGTTGGTCTATATTTGATTTTTGTAGCCATTTGTGTTTGCTTTCTATCATAAGATAAGTTATTCTTAAATTGATTTTGTTTTACGTTGTTGAAATTGTGACTCAAAATACTCTTTTTCTTATTAGTGAATATTTGACTTTTAAAATCGTTTTGTTTTATATTGTTATTAAAATTATATCTGGAATTTAATTTTGTGTTGACTTTGGTAATGTAAGTGTTAGAATTTTTGTGTTTAATGTTATTGTTAAAATTGTGTGTTGATTTGTTTATCTAAATTAGTTAGTCAATCAACTTAAATTAGACTAAAATTTAAATTAATTAAATTAATTTTTTTTTTCAAAATCAAGGTTGTGTTGGTGTAGCTAACACTAAATATTTAATTTTATTGACAATTAAATAACATAATCTATATAATAATTTATTATATAGTATTTTTACGTTGGTTTCACTCATACTATTATTTGCATGTGCTTTAGTCACTGATCTACCTGAGTAACTTTCACTAGTTTAACTTCCGTCAAATGACCAATATAACTCCGACATATAAGTCGGTTTTAAGTTTCTTTTATCAATTTTTGACCAATGTTTTTCATTATTTTTTTTAGTGACAAGACATTGGTAGTAAATTAGTCGGCAGCGAGACGAGGCAACAATAGTGTCGTGGTGGTGGCTCAGTCCCTGCTAACAAATTGACAAGTGTGTTGTGAGATGAACATGGTAACACAATTCCTAAAAATTTATAAAATATTACAATATGTCACTGTATTTTTTTACAATAATTATTAATTAAATAATCGATAAATAACTTCACCAAATGCAACATTTAATAGTTTTTGAGATATATTAAATAAAAAATAGACTTAATAATTTTGATCTATTTTTTATTACAAGTTAAATTTTTCAAAAAATATATTATAAAATAATAATATTGATTCTTCTAAAAAAGATCTTAAAAAAATAGTATCAATTATTCAATTGAATACAGCTCTTATTATTAGAAAGTTATAATGATGACTAAGATACAGTTCATTTATTTAAAAGCATAATGAATTAAACATTACATTACAATTATAACTTAATCCATTTAATAGGGATCATAATGTTCATATATAATATATAGTTATTTATATTACTTATAACTACCATGCCTTAATTTAGTTTTAAAAAATACTAGTTTGACATTAGTATTTACTTATACTCCTATTTAATATTATATTTTATTAATAAAATATTATATATAAATAAAATAATAA
>Ga0123340_1004794_pt1 | contig 12857 bp, 4 predicted proteins | sample SirMexnodulemix_FD_89961 | JGI IMG/M metagenome (GOLD analysis project Ga0123340, IMG submission 89961) | Root nodule microbial communities of legume samples collected from Mexico - Siratro Mexico nodule mix | ecosystem: Host-associated > Plants > Roots > Nodule | place: Mexico: Nepantla... | reverse complement strand
TATATATATATATATATATATATACGCCTATTAATTTCTAGTAAAAAAAGTAAGTGACTATCTTCAATAACAATAAATTTGCGCTATATTATAAGGTAAAAAAGTTTATGCTAAATCACATAAGTAAGTACAAAATCAATTTTACCATTGAATCTTCAACCTGGCTACTTTTGCATCCACATGGGTAGACTTTACACCGACACAACTTTTTGACTGAAACTATTTACGTTTTTTTTATTTGGTCAATGTTAACTATGTTGATTATATGGCCAATGCTACATGCACAAGGATTTAAACCATCTACTCAATTCAAAATCTTCTTTCCAACGTATTCTTAATTCGTAGAAAAAATCTTACTTTTTTTAAGAAAACACAAATTCCTTAAAAATATTGCAAAAATAACAGGTGCTTTATCTCTTTTTTGATTGATCTATTACAGTAGAAAAATATTTTAGAGAAAAAAACTTATTTACTAAAAAGACCTTAATCGACATGTGATTGAATGTCACTATAGTTTGTTAGCTTATCATTGTGAGAGTGAAACAAGGGAGTTCATGTAATTAATTAGACTAAAAGTTAAGTCAGAAGGAAAAAGATGATTACATTGGAAGATTTAAGAAGGGATATTACTATTATTTATTAGTAGACAAAATACATATTACAATAAAATAAGATGTTAGTTAAAACGAAATTGATGTGAAAAAAATGTAGTAATATTTTTAAAATTATATGAAGAGATATTATATCGGTTATTCGAGACCCGATATAATATACTTCATTCTACATCGGTTGTTATGCATAATCGATGTAGAAAAAAGTGAAAAAAATTCAAAATTTGATTTACCGTTATACTTATTACATCGGTTGTGGGACACAACCGATATAGTTTATCTCTTGTTGGCACATGGTGAAAATAGGGTAAAATTAGGATTGATATTACATCAGTCACTCCAATAATTGATAGATATTAGATTGATCATTCCAATAATTAATGGATTTCATGTAGTGTCAAAAAATTTTCTTTACTCATTTGCTTTTGAATTAACTACCAATATCCAAAAGGTACAAAATTAACTTGCCCAAGTGAATCAACATGTTTATAATTTGTGTGCAAGAATATGAAAGAAATTGTTTTTCACCGTAGAAATTTGTTTAATTGTTAAAAGTAAAGAGTATATATTAATAATTATATAAACACATTTATATATTTTATTATGAAACAAAATTCATCATTGTCAAATGTCAATAATCTTATTACTCTACTTATTATTTATGAAACATTTAATTGTCAGGAGATAAATAGAAGAAAAGTTTTCACACCCATAAATCATTATTTTTGATCATTACTGGAAAAATATTGTTTGGATAATACTTATATAATTTTGTTAGAAATAAGAAAGTAGGGATATTTCTAATCAAATTTTTAATTCGTTATCACCTTAAATAATAATTTGACAAGAGTAATATGATATTATTTCTAATGAAAAAGAAAATTTAATTTAGGAAGTTAAATTCCCACACCTTTCATAGGAAATTATATTTGCAAAAACATTAACTAAAAGTCATTTTTTAAAAATTTTTACTCATATAAATGTTATTTTTTAAAAGATAAACCAACATTAAACTATGGTTTTTTCAATTTCGAATTCTCCATAAACTAAAATAACTTATCTACCAAATGGATTAGAGATTTATCAACCCACAACATTATTTTTTAAAAATAAATAGGGATATTACATCGGTTAACACTATAACCGATGTAATATGTCACACACTACATCGGTTAAGGCCAAAATCGATATAGTATGAGACCCAAAAACTAAAAGCACAAGTGATACTACATCGATTGTGACTCCCAACCGATGTAGTATCTCTTCTACTGAGCTCCATGAGACCACTTTCGATAGGTATTTAATGTCGGTGATTCACCAACCGATGTAGTTTATCAATATACTACATCGGTTCTGGAATCGATGTAGTATGTTCTCTAAAACCGATGTAAACTAGTGATTCTCTAAAATATTTGAAGGATATACATAAAAAGGTTTGTGAAGGGTAATATAGATGTATGGAAAAGTCTTAGAATTATTTACAAAGAAATTTGATAAAGGGGAAATATGTTTGGTTTTAGGAGATTCATTGTAACCAATGAAAGAAAGTTAAAGAAGGAACTTGACTCTATCATGTTTGTAATGAGAATATGAAAGTTAACATTCTTAGGTTAAAAAAAAAGATAAAAGAGGGGAGGATACAACACATAATGGTGACATAATGAAACATATAACTTTTCTAAGATGTTTGATGCAGTATTCATTGGATCAGATTTATTGATGACCTAACTCGATTCCATTAAACTCAATTAGATAGAGTTGGGATTTCATTTATGATTAGGGTAAACCTGATCCAACCCAAACTAGTCTCTTGTACGTGTTGGGTAATGTGTTTAGTATGAATGACTTGACATTCAGTTTTATATTTGTGTTATGAACAAATTGTGTTATTTTTTTCATGTCTTGAAATAGTTTGGATAAATTTATTATGACTTGATTTATTGACTTACTTAAAGTCTTGAATTAAATTCTGCAAAAAAAATGTACTATTATTTTTTAATTAGGTTAATACTTTAAAATTAAAACTTTTAACAAAAAGAGAAAAAATTTCAAAGTCTTGATACAATTAACCGAACCCACTCAAGAGTAGGTTGAATTGGATCATCGAATAACCCACTCAAGAATGGGTTGGGTTGGATTGCATTTTACATAAAAAATACAAAAACCTAACCCAGTACAACTTGATATTTTTTTTAGTGGGTTACGTAATGGGTTTTCATAAATCTTACCCAACCCAACCAATGAACACCTCAGTTTGATACAATACTTAGGAAAGATATGTTGATCAAAGGAAAAAAAAAACAAAACAATAGTCATATGGAGGAAAGTCCGAACATATGAGTAGTCAAGTCAAATCCAATGTTAGAACACGACTTCAATTTGGATACGAAGAAGTCCTGCATCCCAAAGACGACTTTGGTTTAAAAACATTTCTACCCTAAAGTCGTGTAAGGTGATTGCGACTTAAATTAGATTAACTTTTCATATTAAAGGTAAAGTTGTGTATAAGGAAGATGACTATGCATTTTTTTAAAAAAATGAAGTCATGATGGCAAGCGCGACTTCAATTATCTTATTTTTGCATCGAAGTCTTGCTTGCCAAATATAACTCTTTTTTTTTTTTTGCATTGTTGAATTAAAGTTGTGTTTGGTGTGCATGACTTTGATTTATTTTAAATTTCTTAAATTTTCATTTTGTATTCGTATTATACTGTGATAATTTAAAAGGTAGTAATGTTAATGTTAAGAAAGTATTAGAGACATTCAAACCTCCATCCACTTTAAGAAGTATGACGGGGAAGGCATTTCCTCGTTGAAAAATTGAGTGTGGAGAATTTACCAATTTGGGAGAGGATATTAAGGGATGAAGAAGTAGAGATTATCCCTCATCTTTCTTAGTTAAGTATTGTTGATGTCTCCAACATTAAATCCCCACATCTTCGTACCTTCATGCTACCAGCATTAACCAATTGACTTCCTTCATGAAAGGAATTATGGGTAATATAGTTTGTCTAATGACACTGCATATTTATTAATTAAAGAAGTGAAGGTACTACTCGATCAACTCAACAAGCTAGGTTCACAAGAGTACCTTTGCATTGGATTTTGGTATAATCTAAAGTATTTTTCAAAACATGTATTGGAAGGTCTAATCTCTCTTCGAGCTTTATGAATTTCCAACTGTAAGAACATAAAATCCTTATCTGAAGGTGTGTGACATTTGACATGTCTTTAGTGTTTGATGATCTTTAAAGTTGGTGGCTCTACCAAGCAATATGAATCAATTAACCTTCTTTCAGATGGTCTCAGTCGTAGCCTACTTTACGTTTCCATTTGATACAATGTGTTCCCTCCTTATAAACTCTGGATATAGAAGAATGGACATCTACTTCATTGTCAGATTAGTTGGGAGACATGACTTCTCTTCAAGAATTAGAAATTTGGTACCATGAGGAGTTGAGGTCACTATCAAGTAACATTCAACGAGTTACCAAGTCTTGTTTGAGTATGCATAATTGTCCTTAGTTCAACAATGCCAAAAAAAAGTACAATAAGTCAACTTTAACAAACACAATTTTAGTGAATTAAAAACAAACATCACACAAAAGTATGGGTAAGCTAGAGAGTTTTAAAATATATATATATATATATATTTTTTCATAAATTAAATTTCTATCTCAACCAAACAACAACAATTAAATCTTTCATAATTCATCTCACATAGAAAGACATTGGACTCGCTACTTCCGGAAGACTCGTGCATTGAGTTAGACTTAGAGATTTGCACCTGTCATATACCATTCATCTATTCCGATCAGCTCATATTTCAAATCTTGGATACAGTTTGTCCTAATAAGTTTCTATTTCAAACCTTAGGTTCAGTTCCCATATCACAGGGGCTAATCCATATATCCTATCCCGACCAACTCATATTTCAAACCTTGGACATGACCATATAAACCTCCTTCGACTCTTCACTAACTAACTGGTAATCTCCATCTATGTGAATCCAATGTACCAGTAGAGTCAGGATACATCCTTAGATAGATTGAATCCCAAAACAATGCACATCCTAATAATCTCAACAAGGGTATATCCTATCCTGAAGATATTGTGTCTTGATCACACACCACATCATTCACGAACATTAATATTACATCATACCATACATAAACATTCATTCAATTTAATTCAAATTCATCCAATTCATATTTAATAAAATAAATAATTACAATATCTATTAAAAACATTTAAACTAACTTTACTTACCAGAATTCACAAAACAAGTAAATACAATATCTACTAAACACATTCAAACCAGCTTCCCTTATCTCTATAGAGTATAAATACTCAAAGGAGTTCTGAAAATCCAAAGTCACAGGCAACCTAACTCTGTTTAAGAATTTGATCGGACACTCTTACTCTACTCAACTCCAAAACTCTATAAATGACCTCTGATCGTCGGATTGATAAGAAAGAAATATGGAATTTTAGAGAGAAGGCAGAAAAAGGGGAGGAACAACTTTTGAGAGAGAGAGTTGGTGATTTTAATAAAAATAAAACATAATATCTTTTTAGAGATAGTTGGTGTTGTTATTATAAAAATAAAAATTGAATAACTAATTTTTATTTATTTAAACAACTTTTTTATTAAAAAAAATATTCAAATGTATCTTATTTATCTCTAAAGCTATTTTCTAAGATATTATAACCAACCTTAATTAAAAAAATAAAGGTTACATTTGAAAAAAAAATACTCTCTCAACATTAATATTAAATACAAAATAACACTGGTCTATAATATACTTATTAAATTCTAGATTTTTTTTTCTTAAAAATTCGTTACCTGACGTTACATTTTCTTATAAAACATTTCATATAAAAAACAAAATTATAGAATTGCACAGCTTAGAATGAACTATTCAAAATGACATTCAAGCAAATTCAGATTCATGTATCGGGGCTCGATATTTGAATTGATATCTTCAAGATTATAACTTAAAATATGAGCATTCTTTAAAGAGAGACACTAAAATTTACATCTACATTTCATTAAAATTATTTTAGATTTTATATACTCAGAGTATATTTTGATTCACGATATCATATATTATAAAAAAATAAAATAGTTAATGTAATAGCTTTTTAAAATATTTTAAATTGTCGCAAGATTTAAAATGTTGCCAACGGTATTTAAGAAATAAAGAAAAAAAAATAGGAGTTGCGAGACTTAAAATAAAGATTTTTTTTATTAACCAATGCTTATTTTGATAGAATGTATCTGAAAACTTTTCTTTTATATACAGAAATGGTTATTTTTATAGAATGTAACTGAAAACTTTTCTTTTATATACAGAAATGGTTATTTTTATAGAATGTAACTGAAAACTTTTCTTTTATACATAAAAGTGGTTATTTTTATAGAATGTAACTGAAAACTTTTCTTTTATACATAGAAATGGTTATTTTTATAGAATGTAATTGAAAACTTTTCTTTCATATAAACATTATCCATGTGAAATAAACTATTGGATTGAAGTATATTTAAAGTTCAACAATTACTTCTTGGCAAGAAGAATACATTATATATTATTAAAAAAAAGGAGAAAAACAACGTGGGAAATCCAAACTAAAGCCGTAAATCAACAAAATTTAAACCTACAAATTACATCTATTTCTAAAAAATAAAAAAACTAAAATCTTTCCAAATACAATTTGTAAAGTGTGAAATTACATAAAATCATTCTTAGAATTGAACTTCAAAATTTGTCAACTACTACAATTATTTTTTTCCCTAAAATTATGAATAACAGAAAAATCAATAACATTACATATAATATAACATTAATTCCAACTATTTATAATAGATCAAGAAACAAGATTAGATTTTTGAAAAGCTTGAAAAACAAATATTGAATCACATGAAGCCACAAGTTAAATCCACCATGAGTAATGACAAGTTTTACAACAAAAAAAATGCCTTCATTAATTTAGCTTTCATAGCAAAAGATATATCGATATAACAAGTAAAGTGTCCAAATATTCTCTCATATTTATAAAAATAAATAAATAAATAAATACCACCACTTGTTACTCTATCCACATTACATTTAACAGTTCTCATGTTAGAAGCTTTTAATATGAATATTAAAGATGCCAATGTTAGAAGCTTAAGTTCATTTACATAACCTGCAGTTTGTTTGCGTTAGAAGTGGCCATAGGCTAGTTCGCATAACTTTTAACAAAAACAAATTTACCATTTTTAATGTTATTGAAATAGAATAATAAAAATAATACTTTTAAAATCAAAACAAAATAATAATTAATTATTATAATTTTTTTAGTATCTTAAATAATAATTTATTTTTGTGTTTTTTTTATTTATGAAAGAGCTAACTTATAATAGATTTTAGTCTTATATTTATTCAACTTATTTAATATTTTTATTTTGAATGAAAATCTGAAACATTAAAACAAAAGTATTGTTATAATTTTCAATCATATCTTGTTTTCAAGACTTTTACTAATAGAGAGCATAGCAACAAAACTAACTTACAAAACAAATCGAATTAACCCACATTCCGATCCTTAATGAATATTAATATTAAAGTTGTAGAAAATAAACAACTTCTGAACATTGCTTTGGATATATAACCCCTGAGTGAAATTACCTTTAAGAGTGTAACTTGTTATGCCCAAATTAAAATGAATAGCTTTATGAACATGTTCCACATTATCCGGAATATGTTAACAAATATCCTTGAGGTGAGAGGTACAGCTATAAAAAGGAAAATTCGTAAGATCCATAAAAGAAGTTGTGTTAACTTGGCTATTAAAACACACCAACCAAGCAGCTCCAAAATTTCTTAGCCACACTATACTCTTAAAAACATATGTTGTAAAGTCTCTTGATGTAGTGGTACATTAACTGAAAACTTATTCATTAGATTGTCATTTCTTTTATATACTTTTATCACTTTTTTTTTTCATATATATTCATATTATGTAATAATCTAATCTATCCCAAATAAATTGAATTAAGTTTTTTCTTATGTTATGTTTAGATGTATGTTAAACTCGAGATCCAACTCATTCCGATCAAAATTATTAACTAATATAATATTAACAATATTACTATTCAATTTACTTTATTATTCTATTAATTAAATATATGTTTTTAAAAAATTAAATAATTTAATTTTTCAAATATTAGATAATGCATTATATTTTTGAAAAAGTTGTTATAATATTTTAACAACAAAATTATTTAAAATTATAAATTTTAACAAAATAAATTTAAAACATCCTATTCAATTAATCTAACTTAATCCAATTTGATAAATGATGAATTGGTTTGAATTAGATCAAATAAAAAATAAATAAACTAACTTAATCTAGCTCAACCCTAAATTTCTTTATCAAATTGGATGATTAATTTATTCAAACTTAACTCATTTCTATCTACTTTTGTACATTATTATATAAGAGTCATTTGCTCAAGAGAAAGTGAAATTTTGTAATATTGAAGCACATTAAAATATTGATGTGGCGTTAACTTTATATTTCATAAGTATATCCATTCTTTACTTACTTAAGATCAAGAATGAAAAAGCTTATCATAAGATCCAATATACCTTTTATATTGCTGTATCTGTTATTATTAGCACAATTTTTTTTTCAGCAATTCTAAAAATATGTTAATTATTTCAAAGCATTTGTAACGTGATATCATATGCATCTTTGGAAGACCAAAATAAACATTTGTGTCATTTATTTTTATGACTTGCAACACAACATATACCTACATAGAAGAATCTCTAAGACCCACCAAAGCACAGAAACGTGTGATCTTTGTGAAACTGGATTCCTACTCAAAGCGTGTACAAAAGCATAGGTGAGCCCACCCGTAGTGTATGGTTATCAATGTCGGAAATGGTGATTCCAATGGCATCATGAGTAACGTGTAAGAACATTCCCTTCACACATATACTAATAGGATGCTGTTTCCAATTCTTCAAGCATGTAACAATTTCCCAATGACCAAATCAGGAATGGAACTGTTTGAGACTCCAAATTAAGTTTTCACAGTTCATGAAAAATATCAGTATGATTGTGAGATCATCATAGACTCTTGCACATGTAATCAAAGGTTTGATCTCAAGTATGTGTTTAAAAACAATTGTTTTGAGAGGATTAAGTATCTTTCACAGATTATGACATGTAATATGGTTGACTAGTTATGTCTGTGATCAAGAGGGTTTGATCTAAAGTGCATGTGCATGAAAGAACACCCCTTTAAATGAATTAATTGTGTTCAGTTCAACAATCATTATAAATCTTAATGCAGTTTAATATGATTTTGGGATAATCATGTCTCTTGATCAGTATTTCATGTCCATAACATAACATCTTTTGAAGGAAGTTGGTCCTTTAAATGAATTAACTACATTCACAAATCATGACAAGTGTCAACATGGTATAGGATGACTGATATACATAATTATGTCTCTTAAATTTGTGATCAAAAAGTTTAATCTCAGGTTCATGGGTAAGGAAGAACATTTTTTTGAAAGAGATTAGTCTCTTAAATGAATCAACAGTAATCTTAAATCATGATAATTAACAAGTATTAACATGGTGTAATATGGTGGATAGATAGTCAAGTCTCTTAGGCATGTGGTTTCTAGAAGAGGTTAGTCCCTTTTATGAATTAATTATTCAGAAATTATGAGAAGTATCAATATGCATGGTTGATAAATAATCATATCTCTCAAACATGTATTTGGTCAAGAATTTGAACTTGTCTCTGTGAATATGGAAAGAACTAGAAAAGATTAGTATCTTAAAATCTAAGTGATTTGGGGGACTAATCTTTAAACTCTAGAAGGATACTTCAGCTTCACCTATAAACAAATGATGACAAGTTGTTGTAAAATACAATGTCTTCAGTTAAAGTCAGCAAAATAGATTACCTCAGGCAGGTGCCAGATCTGCAAAACTTTGAATTATTTTTGTTTTTTCCCCTTCAATGTCTTGTGTATAGTATTTTTCTCTCTTTCTTTTTCTTAATTTCTAGTGAAGTCTAGTGTGACATATATATTGATATTTGACTACTCACTTCACATGTTTTCCCAAAATTGTAGTGGCAGTGTCACATGGCTGCCTCATTGGTTTTTTGCACATTTGACCACACATGGACCACTTGGCATCCGCTTCAAGGCAACTGTGTCAAACATTTTGTCCGAATCACTGGCACACAATCCCCACCAATGAAGTTCAATTAAACAAAAAAAAGTCCTTAATAACAAATGGGGGAGGGGGGAATATGCTGGTACATGATCACCTAAAAATAGGATCTTTCTCTAGGGCAAAACCTTGCATTATCAAAATGTCCAAGAATTTCGGCTCCTGCTTAACAAGATATATGCATCTTCAATATTCAGCTTTGATTCATTGCAAAACAAATGTGTCCCATGCATTATGCATCCCTTTGGGAAACTGATAGCAATAAATGAAGCAGTCAATGAAATTGGGGTTGCTGTGGCTCATAGGAATGGAGGTAGATGGACTTGTTGCATAAATTTCTTAACATCACAGCAAAAGATAAAACTAAAATGATTGAAGTGAAAAAATGAATCAAAATTTTCACTTAAATTAAACTAACTTTGCACATCTATAAAAAAAAATGACTTCTTTCTGTAAATAGTTAATAGTCTTACAAAAGTTAAACATTTTTGTGTAAAGGTATTATTTTTAGTTTGTCTTGGGATGCAATAAAGCCAAACCAACTTCTTGAAGTTGTCTTTAATCTTGAATAAAGATTGAATTCTACTGGGTGAGTGACTGTGACATGGGTGGTGTCCCAAGAAATGCCAATAATGAACTATATGCTATATGTGGGTTTGGGACTATGGGGTATCTGTATCAGTTAATGTGAAGTGGTACTCACAAACTTAGCATTATTTAATCAGCTCTGCTGTCATCTGTTATGTCTTGAATGAGGCTTTGAATGGCACAATTCGGCACTCCAAGGTAGCAGTCCTAATTGATTTCATCATTTCACTCACCCTCCTCGGTACATGACAACCAAAACAACTTACACTTGTCCCTAGCAACTTTAATTAGTTGGCAAAATTTGTTTGCATTGTTCTTGGAAAACTCTAAACCAAAAGAATATGTACTGATATGCTTATATGAATTATTGCTGAGGAAAATACTACTTAAAGTGCAATTTGTGTAGTTAGAACAAAAAAGTTAAGTGAGATTTTGTGTAGATTTTTTTGAAAGATAAATAACAAATTTTATGTATGATGAAAAAGTGTTATAGGAAGTTATTTAAGTCATAATAGTACATAAGCAGTTCTACTTCAATTAGCAGAATAATTAGTTGATATCATTCACTTTCAAACTAGATCAACCAACTAGATACATAACGTTTTCAATTGTTTACCCATAATTCACATTTTCAATTATTTTCATGTAATATAAGGAATAGAATAAGGAAAAGTAGACTGTACAGTTTTGAACACTTTTATAGCAGGCTTAAAGCATCTTTTAAATTTTCTTTTTTATTTTATTCTTTGCTGATTAAAGAAAAAAAATAAGAATAAGTAACCAACTATACATAGACTCATAACATGCTCAAGTAAGATTATAATGCACTAGTGAAGTTACACAACTATTTTAACATGCAAACATACTTAGTTCAAAATTCATCAGTAACAAGATAATAAACATTTTTAAAGCTAGCTTTAACTCAGCATCATGATCTAAATTTAGCATCCCAAATATTTTCTCTACATAAGACTGTAACTATTAATGTTGAGGTACCTTTTATGCTAATAAATCAGCAATGGACTTATGGATTAACTTAAGAATTCTAAACCAAAATATTTAGTCTAAAAGCTGGAGATCCAATCTAAATCATAGAACAATTTGCAAGTATGGACTGAAATCAATATCCAATTACAAGGTTTCTCACATACATTTGTGAAAGTAGTGACTAAGACAAAGATATTATTGCCAATGGTAGGCTTTGGATCCTCTTAAAAAATTCAATTCTTCTCAAACTCTTTGTATAAATATAATCAATGTCATTGTAGCATAAAAATTTATCATAGGGAAAAGGATATATGTATGTGTCCTTCTTGTTAAATTTGTATAAACTGTATGAAATCTGTATTAATTTTGGTAAATATCTTTGGTAAGTATCCACCTATATTTTTCACAATATTAACCTTGAAGAGAAGCCACAAAATTCAATTCAAAAGATCTCGTACCTTAGTTCACTCAAAAGTCTCACTTATTCATCAAAGTCCAAGTTTAATTGTTAGTTCATCTAGACCTCAGCTTGGTCCATCTCATACAAGAAAATAGGATGTATTCTTAATAATCTAGAAAGGTCAAGGTTAGTTCTGATACTGTTACATACCTCCTACTCCTAAGTTGTTAGAATAATGATTCATTCTTAAATAGGCAAAAGAATTTGGCATGAAAACGCGTGTGTTACGTGGTCTGAATCATAATTGTTTGTAGCAGCATTATCTGCATTGTGCTTCCCTGATCTTATAACTTATTTCTACTTTCTCTTAATAGGTTGTGGTCTACTTCATTATGGTTGCAACATGCAAGTTTTCTGATGTAACTTGCCCCTAGGCTATTGTTCTTATGTGACATTAAATATTTTTAATGTTGGGGTGTTTGTTGCACCAACCCTTTTCATAGAATAATATTGCTGCAACAGGAGCCTCAAGAGTTGGATTAGATGGAAGATGAGACTTGGGAGCAGTAACAAGATCATAAATATGAATCATAACCTTATTAGTAGGTACAGGTTCCCTTTTTCTTTTTCTTTTTCATTCCTTTTTTTTAATAGTTTCTTCTTACACCTGCATAGAGGTGTTGGAAATTGTCTAAAATGTTCATACTTGGATTATGGAATTTAAAAACATTTTTTGAATTCTGGATAGTATAAAACATATTTCTGAGTACATAATTTAGAATACATTCTGAATTTTTTGATTACTTAATAAATAAATTATTTTGAATTGTGTATTCTGAATACATTTCTAGATTTTCAGATTGTGTAATCTATGGAATACACTTTTTAATTTCTGAATTGGATAATCTAAAAATATAATTTAAATTGCATATAAAAAATATAACTTAAAAATTTGTTTCATATTACTTAAAGGAAACTAGTTTATTTAAAGATTTTCAAATTATAGTCTTGTCTTAATTTATATA
>Ga0123340_1004793_pt1 | contig 12857 bp, 17 predicted proteins | sample SirMexnodulemix_FD_89961 | JGI IMG/M metagenome (GOLD analysis project Ga0123340, IMG submission 89961) | Root nodule microbial communities of legume samples collected from Mexico - Siratro Mexico nodule mix | ecosystem: Host-associated > Plants > Roots > Nodule | place: Mexico: Nepantla... | reverse complement strand
TAAATTCAAATTCATACATTATAGTATTACTCACACATTAATTTTAGTTTTTATTTATATACAAAATAATATTAATTATTTTAAATTATTAATTTTTTATCATATAAAATTATTTATATTATTCTTATTTATTGAATTATAATCTATTTTTATTTTTATTAATACATTTTTATTTTTTTAAACCACTCTTAACAATGTACATAAATATTTAATAATTTTATTTTATATTATTTTAATATAATAAATAAAAAATAAGGCGATTAAATTATAAAAAAAATTAAGAATTATGAATCTCCAATAAAAACAACTTAATTACGACCTTGAAAGAAATCAATTATAAATAAAGGATTTTAAAAACAACTTGATTAAAACATTGAAAGAAATCAATTATAAATAAAGGATTCACGGATCAAGACAACAACCTACTACTAAATGTTTTAATTTGACAGATTTCTTAATTTGTTAACTAAAACATTTTAGCATTTAGTGTAAAGAAAGTAAAAAGATATTGTTGAGAAAATCACGCTATAAACATAGGAATAAAAGAAAAATAAAGAAAATAAAATACACAAGATTTAACGAGGTTCGCCAATTTGTTTACGTCTTCGAGAGCGTTTGAGCGACTGTGTTTTTGTTATTAGAGAATCAGAATTAGGGTTATAATTGGAGATGATTGATATTAATAATCCTCAACACAGTACAATTACCAAAATATCATCGTACTACACCTACAAGAAGGCGTGCTAACTCCCATGTCTTATTTTTCTGCAAGGATTCCATCACGTCTACCATTGCACCCATCGAATTCTCTCTATCTTGGCTAGTGATAGCCCCTTGAAAAGTGGTTGGATCCTCACTGGTAATGTTAAGAGCAAAAGAAACCATATCTTCAAAACTCAATCTGGTTGGAGCTTTTACATTGGTGCATCTCTCTTTATCTCTTGCAAGATTATAGTTCTGCAAATCAATTGTACTAGAACCACCCGATGCTGGATTAGAACTTTCAATTCTCTCTGATGTTGCTGCTTTTGGGATATGTTCTAACTCCATTTGCACATTTTCTTGATTCTGTTGCAACATGAACTGCTCATCAAACACTGCATCTCTACTGATCACCACTTTTTGGTCAACTGGATCCCAAAACTTGTAGCCTTTCTCACCTTTCTTATAACCCAGAAAGATTCACTTCTTAGATTTTGCATCAAGTTTTGATCTCTCATCACTAGACACATGCACATAAGTAAGACAACCAAATATTCGTAAGTGACAAAAATCAACTGCATTTCCTATTCATACCTCTTCTACAACCTTACCATCCAAAGAAGCTTGTGGTGATCTGTTGATGAGGTAACATGTCATACTAACAACCTCTGCCCAGAAGCACTTAGGAAGCCCTGCATTCAATCTCAAACATCTAGCCCTTTCAGTTAACTACCTGTTCATTCTTTTAGCAACACCATTATGTTGTGGTGTCTTTCGCACTGAAAAATGTCTCTTAATTCCATGCTCCTCATAGAATTTCTAGAACTGTGAATATGTGTACTCTGTGCCATTATTAGACCTCAAATACTTGATCTTTCTACTTGTTTGGTTCTCCACCTTAGCTTTCCACAACTTGAACTTGTCAAAAACTTCAAATTTCTGTTTCAAGAAATACACCCAAACTTTTCTAGAGAAATCATCACTAAAAGTAACATAATACATAGATCTACCCAATGAAGACTTTTTGGTAGGGCCCCATACATCAGAATTCACATAATCTAGAATCCCTTCAGTTGTATGCTTTTCAGTCATAAAACTAACTCTAGTCTACATCCCAAGAACACAAAACTTACAAAAATCGAGCTTGTAAGTTTTAACATCATGCAACAAATTTCTTTTATGCAATTCAGTCATCCCATGTTCACTAAGATGTCCAAGTCTCATGTCATAATTTTGTACTATCATCATGTGACTCAATATACAACTGTACTCCCTAACAGTTTATAGATATTTATAGTGGTTATCTTTCCTTTCATCACAATCAATGCACCTTTAACAATTCTAATGGTTTGCCTATCCTCATCAGCTTTAGGAATAAAACCATTTTTATGTAAAGTGCTCAAGAAAATCATTATTTTTTAATTCAGGTATATGCCTAACATCACACAATGTTCTAGTAGTACCATCATACATCCTAATTCTGACATCACCAATACCAACAATATTGCAACATCTATCATCACCTAAATAGACACAGCCAAAATTAGTTGACTTGTAAGTCTTAAACCACTCCCTTTTAGGCGTTATATGATAAGAACATCTTGAATCAAGAATCCATGCATCCAAAAACTTAAGTAGTTGAAATAGAAAGCAGGTCATAGTCATTACCATCAGACTCCTCATTCTACACCATATTTACAGACTTTGATGAGTCAGTCTGCTTTTCATTAATCTGCTTTCTCCATGTTTGTTAGTCCTTATTCATATGACCTGGTTGTTTACACTTGTAGCAGTGAATTGTACTTTTACCCATTGAATTTGATCTGAAATTTCACTTTTCAGAACCATCATTCTCTTGCTTTCTTCCACGTTCCTAACCACCCTTAACGTATAAACTGTCACCTTGAGAAGAACTCTCCCCTGCATTCTGCTTTCGCTGGTTGTTTCTTTCCCATACGTAAGAGTTGTCACAATATGTTCGTAGGAAGAAGGCAACAAACACAACGGAATTATTGCTCTGTCTTCATCCTTGATCTTCACATCTAGTTGCACTAGATCTATGATTATTTGGTTGAAAAAATTCACATGTTGTGCCAGTTTCTTCCAGATTTCATCTGGAGACGACAAACTAATTACATGGTACATGATCTCGTATGCCAAACACAACTGTATAGTTCCTGCGGCTCGTTCCTACAGATCCACCCAATCCTCATCCTCCATCTTCGCTGGTTTCTGCGATTTTAAAGTCTTCAACAACCCCTTGTTGCGCTAACAGATCCTCCACCCTTGTCTGCCATAATCCAAAATTACCGTGACCATTAAATTTCACAACTTCGAATTTAACACCTCTTGACATAGTCATTTCAACCTTGCTCTGATACTAATTGTTAAGAAAATCACGCTATAAACACAAGAATAAACGAAAATAAAGAAAATAAAAAATACAAGATTTAACAAGGTTCGACAATTTGTCTATATTATCGAGAGTGTTTGAGTGACTGTGTTTTTGTTATTAGAGAATCAGTGTTAGGGTTACAATTACATATGGTTGATATCAATAATCCTAAACACGGTACAATTACTAAAATACCTCCATACCGTACTGCAGGGGCTTCGCCTGTGCACCCCCGCCCAGCCCACAAAGCTTATAACGCTTATAACTTTCCACAATGAACAATATCTATGTTTCGCTCCGTTTGTTCATTATACTCGCTCATTCTGCCTCCACTCTAACATTTATCCTTTCATTCGGTATTATGAGTCATACCTAACGGATACATTATTCCATGACAAAAAAAGAAGAAAAGAGTGAATAATGAGAAATATGAGTAGTGATATCTTAAATAGGAAATAATGGAAGACTCTCACTTTACAATATCTTATGATCATAAGTAACTAAGAAAGTAAAAATGGTGGAAGAATCTCAACATATACAATTGGAATTATAAAAAATACAAGGAATATTATTGTTATGTATACTTAATGTAACAAATTTTCACCTAAAAATGTAACGGCAATGATTACTGCGATTTTCGAAGATGACCTACAAATAATTTCATATCATAATATATAATTACAGTTAATTTTTATTTTTAGAGCGGTTATTGTAACATAAGGGTGTGCCATGTGAAACTAAAATTTGAAAAGTGAGAGTATGTGAAGGCGGATGGTGTTTTTGGAGAAATATTATATTAAACTAAAATTGATGTTGAATGATTGTAACATAAATCAAACCTTTAAACTGGCATTTCACACTAGCACAAAATACCTAACAAGTACATGAGATCCTAACACTTATCTAATAATAGAATAGAAGATATCGTAACAAATTCAATGCAAGCCGAACAAACTCTAGAGGAAAAATAGGAAATAGTTACCAAAATAAAACAGGATATACTTAACAAAGTATTAGTTGTGAGTCTCCATAAACTTTCACTGTTTGAATTTATTCGTAATAATTACAGTACCACAATAAATGGTAATGCATTTGGATATTACACTTTTATCATACACATCTCAACTCATGCCATATCTGAAATAAACAAGTAATCAATATACTTCTTCAATGTAACTATTCTAAATTACGTGATTCTAAATCACGTGATTACAGTTTCAATAGCCCTTATTAGAACTCACCCACTGGTAATAATATTTTCACCTTAGTAAGAAAATAGTTTTTATATCTACGTGATCCAGTTGTAATTTGTGATATTTTTTTTCAGAATTAGACAAAATTGATATTTATGGATGCATATATCTATTATGTATATACATCATATTGTACGAAATATAACTTAAATCAGATTTTTGTTACAAGAATAGATAAATCGTATGGTGAGGATACGATTTCAAAGACTGAAATCGTCTTAAAAATTGGATGCGAAGATCTGAAGTCGCGTGGCAACTTCTTTATTGTGACAAAACGCCGAAGTCTGTCTTGTTGTGGTTACTTCTGAACAAGAAAAAAAAAAAGTCATATCATGCCACCGTGGACTATTTACTCATCTTTGGTGTTTTTCTTTATCAATGTTTGTGAATTCCTATGTTCATAAGTAGTATAAGAATATAAAATATTAGAGAATAATATATATATATATATATTGTGTTTTATTTTCTTGAACTTATGTACTTATTATTTTGGAAACTTTAGCTTCCAAATATATTTTATACCAATTCTAGTGGATATATGTGTATATATCGTATATATTATTATATTCAACTTACGTACCTAAAAGAAAATTAAGTGTTAGTTCTAAAAGAAAGTTTGGAGTATGCGGCATACGAAAAATGTCAATAGGCTATTATTTAATTTCTTTCTAGTAATTTTTTTATGCTTTAGCACGATGAAAGTTAGAGACGTAGAATCATGTGATTAATGCTTCCTATTAATTATTTATAGATGGTACGATGATCAACGAAGGGTGGCAAAAGATTAGAAATTCTGACGCAGTATCAACAAGTTCTATTGCTTTTGGTTTGGTTGTGGGTTTTCTAGTTCGTGGTATCGGCTTCATTAATGTGGCTTCATGGCTTTGGAAATATTTTTGTACTTGCTTAAGTCGCGTTGGTTACAGGGAAACCAAGGATGCACAAATATTTTTAGGATCCTTGTTTCAATTGAGCCTTGTGCTGTTTCTCTATGGCGAAAGATACGTGGGATTACTTGTTCACTATTTACAATCAATGCGACAAGACGATTTCAGCTCCAACTTCATGCTGCAAACTATCAACTGGGTTTATGTCCATTTAGGACTATTTCTCTAGTTCCTTAAATTTGTTGGCTGAACATTTCTACAATCGTACATGTTGGTGTTCCTTGGGGTTCGCTTGCTGCTGTTCGAACAATTTATGAAATCTACAATCACGATCAATTTCTTATGAAGCTTCGTCCAGAAATTGCAGTTGTTCGAGCTTCATAACACGTACCTTCTTTGGAGATCCGTGTTGGTGAACTCTTTCGGAAGTGCAACGTCTACTCACTCAAACATGATCATAGTTTTTCTGAGGCTAGCACAACTGCCTATTCAGCTCATGTTAATGGTCTTAAAAAACACGTATGAAGATGTCGGAAGAAGTGCATGAGCAAGGAGCAAGTAGGAAGTGAGAAAAAGAGGAAAAGCTTGCTAAGGGAGAGTGCCAATAAGATAATAAGCTGCAACAAAACAAGCAATGTAGGTGACAAAGGTGTGTGGTAATATTAACACACTTTTGCTAATTTCATTCCTGGTTGCAGATCAATTACTTCTTATCAAACAATTTTATTTTTTATCCCAAATTCCAATACTTATCATATAATATTTAATTCGCACCAAATTGGAGAAAGAATAAATCAACAAAGAATAAATTTAGGGGGAGGCATTTTGAAGAATAGAAAAAACACTGAAAGTAAATGGAATCAAAACATACATCTGTCTTATGGAGATCTCTATTCTAGTTTGTGATTGAGCATATAATTAAAAAAATTACGACCTAGGAAAAGATCGATTGAGATTATTCCTGGACAGCCTCAATTTTATAATGGGAACATAAATAGACTCACATGCGCAAGCCAAAGCAGTACTAAGTGGCAGACATTAAAATTCACAATCTGTGGCTGTGTACCACATCCAACAGGAAATTTTATATCAATCAGCCCTGGATTGGCCAGCACGGGAAGAGAGGATGATGCCAACAATAAGACCATATAACGCCAAAGCCTCAGCAAAAATGAGGATGAGAATCATTCCAACAAAAAGCTTTGGCTGCTGAGCATTTGCTCTGCAAAATAATACCAACATGTCACATTCAATTTGTTAAAATGAAACTTAAAATCTTAAATTATTATTAGTAATTCTGAATCAACAGGAGTAAACTAAAATGCAATGTGATGTGTCACCTAAAACTAACCACATCGAATTTTACCAAACTAGAGACACCATACTATCATCCCAGGATCAGAAAAACTAATAATTCCTTGCAGCAGAGTACACACGTGTGATTACAGTTCTGCACTACCTTTTGCTGTTCATGCATTTTATCACAATAAACAAATGGAAACATTCAATCTCTATATCAGCAACCCGATAAGATCTCTTCCACCCATCGCTACCAACTTGGTAATCCTTTATCTTCAACTGACAAGACACTAATTAGTAGATCAAAGAAAATTTTCAGAGATTGCTTAACCACATTCCATCTCTCCAAATTGCGAAATGTAAAAGGCCATTGTGATTTAGGATTCACTAATGAATTCAAGGATTGTATCATATGGAGATGAAACTTAGTTGACAATACGCACACACCAACAAATCTAAACATCAACAACATTAGCTAAAGAGCAAGTACAAAGAGGCTATTTTGATGGGTACCAAATAGGTAGCACAAAGATGAGGGTCATCACATCAGGTACCAAAGCTAATTGGATTCACATGGAATTATCCATGTTGAAAATAACGTCGAAATGCCATCTAATGTGATTTTAAGTAAATTTTCACAAAATTCTAGGTGGAGGAGGAATTGATTTTAAGTTGAAACAACTTTAGATAGCTTTTGCATTTGATAAAAAATAACGTACTTAGTCTTACTACCAACTTTCGTTTAGAAAAAAGAAAATCCAAACACAAATCAAACAACTTCAAAATCAATTTTAATAAAAAACATGGCACAATTAATTTTATTCAAAATCAATTTCGCATACACACAGTGAACAAAGTATTTCAAATCACAAACCACAGTGGTAATACTAGTAGTAACAACAGTAGAAGTAGCATTAAATAAGTTCAATAAAATAAAATAAAAAACAATGAGACGCATTCATCACTAAACACTTCCAAACAGGCTAACAAGACCCAAATAGTTGTTTCTTGATTTCTTCATTCTAGTGTTGCAAGTTGTAAACTCGCGAGTTACAACCACACAAACACTGAAAAACTAATTCACACAAGTAAAAAAATATGTATTTTGATGTTATACTAGAATAACTGATATCAATAACACAATCACAAAAAAATATGACAAAGTAAAACTGTATTACACACTCCCCCCTCACACATGCTTAGTATTTGATAACTAAACAATAACAAGCAAACAGAACAGTAGCAATAACTCGATTCGAAAAAAGGAAGAACAGTTAGTTCATGATGGAAAGGGGAGGATTGAGAAGATGAATACCTGACACCGGCGTCGCCGACGATGCCGATGGCCATGCCGGCGGAGAGGCCAGCGAGGCCACAAGCGAGACCCGAAGAGAGGTGCGCGTAACCGTCGAAGAGGTAATAGGATTTGGCCTTAGGGTTAATGCCGGTACTTATGATAACCGCAATGATCAAACCGTAGATCCCCAACACACCAGCCATCACGACCGGCACGATCGATTTCATCACCAGCTCCGGTCTCATCACTCCCATCGACGCCACGCCAACGCCGCTCTTCGCAGTGCCGTACGCCGCACCCATGCCTGAAACGGCGCAAAAATTCAGATAAACTACATTGCGAATCGAAAGCAAAAAGAAGAAAAAATATTTTCGAGAGTACAGGAAAAAACGAGAGCGGCGGCGGCTCCCAGGAAGCCGAAGAAAGGAGCGGTTTCGTCGCCGCTGAAAGCAGCCATTTTTGTTTTGTTCGGAGGGGAAGCGGTATCTGTTGCTGTTGTTCGTTCTTTGATGGGTTAGCTCTTCTCTGTTTTGTTTGTTTATTTGTTTTACTTTATTCTCTGCTTTCAAATAAAATATTTCTCAAATATAAAAACTATAAAACAATTTTAATTTTTAGAGGACAGAAGGAAACTAACCATAAATTTAAGAATCTAAAATTATATTTAAATAAAAATTATATGAGATGAGGTTTATATGAAATCACTCTTGTTGGCCTCATTTTTCTCACCCATCTTCAGGAAGGAAACGAGAATTGGGCTTTGGCTTTCTACACCCTATAGTTTTATCTTACCACCTCCTTTATGCTTTTTTTATTATATGGAAAGTTCTTTTCAAGTAAGCAAGAGTTTTCGTGAGAAATTTTAACTTTATATAATTTTTTAAAATGCCAAAAATACTCTTCACATTTTTATTTTAAAATTACCGTTGTGTGCAGTGTGTTTGAATTTTTTTATGGTTTCACCACTTTCCTTTTATTATATAACAGTCTTTCCTATCTTTAAAAATATTATCAAATGTCTTATTTTTTTTTTTATTTTTATGAATCTAGAATATGAAAAGTTAAAAAATATAAGATGACAATATAAGAATTAAAATATTAAAATAGTAATATTTATTAGGGATAAAGAGATAAAATTTATATTTCTATAAAGACTAAATAAATCTTGGAATTTAATGTACATATGAAAAATAATCCGATAGAAAAGTAAATATTTTTTTAATAGAATTTTTATACTTTAATTTTAAAATAAACCTATTTGATATTTTAAAAACTTGTACCGTTACAACTTCTTTACATAATGGAGGGAGCAACTGCCAGAAATTGTGTGACCAAAGAAGAAACACAAAAATGTACTACACATGCATATTAATTAAAGCCTTTATGCTTATTTGTCCACCTTCATGATTTCTTCTTGCACCTCCATATAAGAATGAAAATTATTATTGTACCTTTAATGAAATAATAAATAAACTCTCCTACTTTTCTCTTTTTTCAAGACTACCTTAGATTATATAATTTAAAATTAAATAATTATAAATTTAAAAATGTATTTTTGATATTTTCAGAAATACAGAAAAAAAATTTGGAAATAGAGAAAGAAACTTTGAAAGTGCAGTAAGAAATCTTTCACAGAATAACTAATTAATTTTTGACAGTTGCTTCTACACTGTACATCATCACCTATATTTACAATTTCTTTTTAAATGTTCTACACTGTACATCATCACCTATATTTACAATTTCTTTTTAAATGTTGAAACTGCTCTTAATACATCGACAATGCATACGAGTAGTATAGGTGCAGGGATAATGCATAGGAGTAGCATGATCAGTCCGTGAAATTTTAAGAGACTCACTTTCTATCGATAGCAATGTGTGTTTCCACTCTAGCTTCTCTTCTCTGATACACTATGACAAATGTTAGTTCCAAAGATTATCCGAACTAGCGTATTTGTTAGAGATATGGGCATAATGCTAAGTGATAGTTAGAGTTGGTATAATGTAGAGTTGTGGTTATGATTTACATAATGTCGAGTTATGATAATTGATATTGTCGAATTATAATTATGCATTGTAACTTCACTTTTCATTAAAATTAAAAACACGTTCTTTTCATTCATGGTTCATCATCTTCCTTCTATCTACGTTTGCATGGATATTTTTGAGTGATTATTCAGCTTGAGATTCAAGACTTCAGCAATGATGAAAATTCAATATGGTATCAGAGCGGGTTGATCCGACACTGCTCCATTCCTCTCCCTCACTTAATTCTCTCTATTTCATGGTTTTATACGTCTATTATGTCTATGTTATACTATGTTTTACATTCTTATTACTATTTCTTGAATTTGTAATGGATCCACTACAAAATCCTTCAAATCCATATTACTTACATCCTGGAGAAAATCTAGGAATGGTTCTCGTTACACCTCTGTTTGATGGCAGCAACTATCACATGTGGAGCCGAGGAATGAAATGTGCACTCCTTTCAAAGATCAAAATTAAGTTTGTCAACGGTGAAATCCAAGAATTGCCAAGAACAGATGTGCTTCATGATGCATGGGAAAGGTGCAATATGATGGTTATTTCTTGGATCACAAGCACCTTGAACACACAGATCGCCCATAACACCATATATATAGGTAAGGCTGTTGATCTTCAGAATGACTTGAAGGAAAGATTTTCTAAGGGAGATCGTTTCCGCATATATGACATTCTTCAAGAAATCAATTCGACCAAACAAGGGGAAAGGAATGTTTCGGAGTATTTCACCAATCTTAAAGTTCTATGGGAAGAACTTGAGCTTTTAAGGCCTATACCAAGTTGCACATGTGAAGTAAAATGCAACTGTGATGTTATCTAGATAATTATTGGTTATAGAGATTCAAAACACATAATTTCATTCTTGAAGGGTCTTGGAGACATATATATGAATGTTAAAACTCAAATTTTACTCATGGAACCATTGTCGAGTATAAACTGTGTTTTTTTCACTCGTTCAGCAGCAAGAACGCCAGTTTATTGGAGGAGGAGAGTTCAGTGAGCCAGAATCTATTGTGAATAACGTTAATAATCAATTGCATCTAATATCTTCTATTTCTTCGCATGCTGAACTGAAATCATATGAAGAAGCAGTCCAAATACCATAATGGAAAGATGTCATGAAAGTAGAAATGGAAGCACTTGAGGCTAACAAAACTTGGTCCATCACAAAACTTCCTTCTGAAAAAACACCTATAGGTTGTAAGTGGGTTTTCAAACTCAAATTCAGTGCAGATGGAAAAATTGAAGTTACAAGGTGAGGCTTGTTGCTAAGGTACACACAGGTGGAAGGTATCAATTATCATGATACATATTCTGTTGTGGCTAAGATGACAACTGTACAATTGTTGATCACTGTTGTTGTTGCTCAGAATTGGCATCTCGAACAACTCGAGTGAACAATGCATTCCCTGCATGGTGACTTGAAAGAAGAGGTTTACATGGTTTTACCACAAGGATTGCATGTTGAGAAACCAAACCGAGTATGTCGTCTCATGAAGTCTTTGTATGGCTTAAAACAAGCTAGCCGACAGTGGTATGCAAAATTAACTACTTCGTTGCATCGGCTTTGTTTAATCTTCATCAGATCATTCATTGTTCATGAAGAAAACTAGTTCCTCTTTCATTTCCTTACTAGTCTACGTAGATGATATCATACTCACTGGGAACAATGTCAGCCATATGAGAGAAGTGAAACAATTCTTTAATGAGAATTTCAGAATCAAGGACCTTGGTCAGTTGAGTGTTTTCTTGGGTTTAGAAGTTATGAGATCGAAGCAAGGAATCCATGTGAATCAAAGAAAGTATGCTATTGATATACTAGCTGATCGAGGAATTCTCGCGGCTAAACCATGCAACACTCCCATGATGAAGAATATGAAAATCATGTTTGAACAGAATGATCCCATCTATAAAGAAGAGGCTCATTGTCGTGCTGTAGAAAGACTCATTTACCTTACAAATACAATATTTGATATTAATTATGCAGTTCAATTCCTAAGCCAGTACATGCAGTCTCCAAATGAGCATCATCATAAAGCCATTAATCGCATTTTGAGGTACATTAAAGGGACTCCTTCTCAAGGTGTTTTCTTCCCTTGTGATAATAACATGTTGCTAAAGGCTTTTAGCGACTCAGATTGGGCTTCATGTGACCTCACACAAAGATTAACTACAGGTTACTGTGTCTACATTGGATCATCTTTAATTTTCATTCACCATTCATCATCTTCCTTCTATTTACGCTTGGATGGATATTTTTGAGTGATCATTCAACTCGAGATTCAAGACTCCAACAATGATAAAAATTCAATAGTCTTCAATGATCTCATGTGTCCCGTTAGTCTTGGTGGTGGTCACAACATCACATTCCTTCAACTGACACAAAGCTTTCACCGTTATTTCCTCCATAGGTGTATCCACAAAGACTTGATCCACAACTTGAATATCCTCAATCTCTCTAGAGACAGATAGAAACATAATGAGTATGTCTTCAGATGCAAGTCGAGACAGATAGGAAGAGAATGAGTTGTTCGCATAAAAAAAACACACACATTGTGTGTTTAGTGGCAATTGAATAAATTTTTGTTCAGCAAAAGAAAAATTATGGTATTTTATTAAAAACATACTGTGCAGGTCACAATTATCTAACTAATATTTTTTATTTTTTTATTTTTCTAAATAATTTTTTACTTTTTAATTTATGAAATAGTATTTTTCTATTTTTATTTTTTAACTCTCAAGCACCTCAATTGTGATTATTAATAATATTTTAGGAACTTTTTTTTAACAGTATTAAAAATTATAATTATTAATTGATTAAAATAAAATAAAAATAATATAAAAATAATTAAATTAAATTTACTTAAAAAAATTAATATGAAAAGAATATGTCTCAACATCACTAAAACGTTTTATATTTCGTTTTAAACAAATTTTATTTTATTTTATTTTTGGTATTAATTATTTAAATCTTTTTT
>Ga0123340_1004791_pt1 | contig 12861 bp, 9 predicted proteins | sample SirMexnodulemix_FD_89961 | JGI IMG/M metagenome (GOLD analysis project Ga0123340, IMG submission 89961) | Root nodule microbial communities of legume samples collected from Mexico - Siratro Mexico nodule mix | ecosystem: Host-associated > Plants > Roots > Nodule | place: Mexico: Nepantla... | reverse complement strand
TATTAAAACCTTTTGAATCGATAGTGTTTTTTTATCGAGATTTATATTAGTTAGTTAGTTAAATACAAGTACTTTTTATTAATATTTTTTACACTGATTCTTTTAGTATAATTGTGTAATTTACTTTACTTTTATATATAACTATATATATATATATATATATATATATATATCATTAACTAAATTAACCAAATTATATATAAAAAAAACTAAGATAAATATAGCGAATGCACCCGTGCATACAATTATTTATACATAGGACAATAACTTGAGTTGAGTGGCAAATCAATTTTACTTATGTCTTTCTGGACTTTTATTTGGTTATATATGCTTAATTTGTGAAGCATTACTAATGTATTGACACAACCAGAATGAAGATATTTATTAATCAGAATTATAAAAAAGTTTTACAAAGATAATTGTCTTCGAATGCAATTTTACAAAGATAATTGTCTTCGAATGCAATTTTAAAGGAAGGTATTATCTTAGAACGTGTACAATAAGTTGATGATAGAGTAATGCAATTTTAAAATATTTATTTTTCCTTCAAAAGTAAAACACAGATATAAGAACTCAATTAAAGAAGTATCTCGCTATTTTCATGCTACAATAAATTATAAAGGAATCCCAATTTCACGAGTTAGTAAGAAAACAACTTTTCGTAGGTGATTGCTAATATATTAAGAATAATCCATGCACACAAACTTAACATTAAGCCTTAGTCATTTTCATGAAGGTATGAACAAAACTTTTGGTCCATAAAAACGTGCAAAGAAGACGCGAAGTCAAAGTTCAGCATCCATTAGCCAAGATACGTCTCATCTTATTAAGAGAGGAAAATTCAAATTCATAAAAGCTTTATCAAAAGGAATCTCATCCCTAAAGTGCTCCATATTGTACTCAACTTCTTTATATATGTGAGAAGTTTAGTTCCTTTGTTTAAGAAAACCTTACCTGTTAACACCACGATTTTATACAATAATAAAATAATGACTTAATTAATAATCTAAAGTAAAAGATATTTAATGATTAACAAATACTAGTAAATGACAAAATGGATGATAATAACAATTAAAATAATACTTTTAAAAAGTAATTTATTAAAATTAATTAATTATCTTAAAATTAAGTAATTAAAAGTAAATGTTGATGATATTAAGTGGTTATTTTTGGTGAACATGCTATTATTGCATTGGTGGGTGTGTTAGTGTATAAAAAACATTGTTATTTGTAATTTTTGTTTTATTGAATAGTTCCAATCTTGTTTGATATTATTGCAAAACCATTGCAATGGTGAATGATGATACATTGGTATTGAAGGGTGAGATGAGTCAAGCGTTAAGCTTGATGAAGAAAACTTTTTATTCTAACAAAGAAATCTTTCTTCGCGAACTTATCAAGAATGCTTTTGATGTAAGTTACTTTTTAAGTTTGATTTTATTTTTGTACATTTATTTTCTAGTACTATTATCGATAAATGTATGTCTCCACAGGCTCTGGATAAAATTCAATTTGAGAGACTCACGAATATAAGCATTGTAGATGATGAATTGATTATTAGATTGGTCCCTCACAAGGCTACCAAGACACTTTCTATCATCGATAATGGTGTTGGCATGAACAAAGATGGTAGGCAGCTAACAATGTTTCATTTTCATTTGCATTGCATTGCATGATTATTAATGGTTGTTTCCTGTGCATGTGTTTATTTTATATCTACTCAATCATTTGGGTGTTGGCTTCTACTCTTCTTATTTGGTTGCTCATAAGGTTATCGTAACCTCTAAGTGTAATGACCTTGATCAATATATTTGGGAATCCCAATTCGATGCCTCCTTCATTGTTAATAAGGACATTAATGCTCAAAAAACTTTCAAGGGGAACCAAAATCACCATCTTCCTCAAGAACAACCAGATACACAAATTATAACTCGTTCCCATTTTTTTTTTCTATTTCATTTGTTAACTCACTTTTTCTTTGTTAGTTGGAGTTCTTAGAGGAGACCACCATCAAAAATCTCGTTAACAAGCACTGCCAACTTATTACCTATCCCATTTACCTTTGGAGTGAGAATACCAAAGACCATTGACAACTTATTAACTTTTGGTTACATAAACAAGAGATGGAGAACAAAGTTGTGGCTAAAAAGCTTGGGAATCACTTACCGGATGATCTTGCATTCTCAATTCTTTTCAAACTTCCTTTCAAATCTCTCAAGAGATTTGGAGGCCTATACAAATCATGGGCCCTCTTGTTTGAAAATTATCATTTCATAGATCTCTTTCGTACTAATATCACATCTAATCGTCATTCCTACTATGATGACACATCTATTCTTCTATGTTTCGAAGAATTTGGTCCTGACTTTAACACATATAACTTATTTTTACCTCATGGTGAGAGGTTTCAACATATGGACAAATTAAATTTTCCAAATCTACAAGATGATCACGAGTTTCAAAAACTTGTTTTGGGTTCTTCTAGTGTTAATGGAATTGTTTGCATTTACCAGTATAAGAATCATGTTTATTTATGGAATCCAGCTACAGGATCATTCCTTACAGTCCAATTGAGTATGTACCATTTCATGTCATACCTCTAAGTGAATATGTTGGCTTTGGTTATGATTGCATTGAAGATGATTATAAGGTGATTAGAAGGGTGAGCCATATAAACGCAAGTGACTGCTATACTGAATGGGATTACACACCCTTGTTTGAGATTTATAGCTAAGAAGTAAATCTTGGAGGAAAGTTAAAATTGATGGCACTCTTTCTTTAGAATATGAACACACTGGTTGTTTGTACTTAGATGGAATGTGTCATTGGTTATCTCTTAAAACCCATTATAGTGGTGAATACTTGGTATCATATAATGGTCCATACTTGGTATCATTTGACATGAGCAATGAGGAATACTATACAACCCTTGTGCCCTTAGAAATACCTTCAGAAGAATGTGATGGTTTTGCTTTTAGTTCTATGGAGAGATACTTATTTCCCTTAAATGGGTCAATTGCTTTGCTGACTAATTATAATCGTACAGGTAATATTTACATATATATTTTGGTTGAACTTGGTAAGAAAGAGACATGGAATAAACTCTTCATTCTTGGACCTTTACCGTACTCTGCAAGACCTTTTGGAGCAGGGAGTATGGGAAATATACTCTTTGAAACAATAAATGAACAAGAAGAAGACAGTGAACTGTTTTGGTTTGACATAAGTACAAGCAAAATTATAAAGATTGGTCTTAAAAAGGATTTTGGTAGATTTTTTATTGTAATTTACAGGAAAAGTATTTTTCAAATTGAAGGAATAAGCAATTAATTATTTTCCTTGTTCTATGTAACATAAGCCACTTATGACTTATTATTAAAGTTTTCTTTTTACATGTCTAAACTCGCTTGGCAATTTCAAATTATAAGAACTTGATAAATTATCAAATTCTTTGATTTAATGTCTTTTTTGTCTATAATATGATATTAGTTATATTTCAAAGTTAAAAATAATTTTTTATCTTTAAACATAAGTTATATATATGAAATGAAGAGAAACTTGTTTATAGCTTCAATTGTCATTAAGGTTTTTATGTCCTATAAAACCTGAAAAATATAAACAAATCAACCACAAAAAACTTCAGATATTTGATATCTTTTTCTTTGAATGAGATTTCAATTCCAGTTATAGTTTCATTAGATATCTTTGTGAGAAAATAAAACAAATAAGACCTCTCTAAATGCTAGAAAAGTAAGAAAATCATAAATGATAATTTGAATATACACTATTTCTTACATTATATTAAAGTTGTTCAACGAACGATTTATAAAGAAGTAAAAACCAGAAATATTACAATAATATATCCAGATGCTCGGAAGACCAAATTTTAGTTAGTTTATCAGAGTAAAATAATTTTATAATGATATTATTATGTTTATTTAATGTTTTTTTTCAAAAAAACAAAAATAATTATTAAGAATAATGAAACAATCAAGTTAGTTGTTTTTATTAACCAATGTTACTTGTTAGTATAATAATTTTTGTAAGAAGACACAAATCTACAATCAATATCCCTCTCTCTTACATTTTATCACCTTGTAAGTTAATTTTAATTAATGATGAAAATTCAAATTGTAAATTTTTAATAAAAATATAACCATGGTAGAAAATTTATCTTATGGAACTCAATGTGAATTAATTTGAAGTATTATTTAATTACACTGTATGAGTGAGGTAGATTAAAGTAAATACTAGCTAATAAATGATAGATTCTGAATCTCCCGTCAAGTAACATGATTTTTAGACCCAAACTTTGACAACAGAGTTACATAGTTTCTTAATTCACCTGATAAATGTTCGATCATACAATTTTTTCTTTATTGTGCTCTTATCAGAAGGAATAACTCTCCATTTATGATGATAACATCTGGGGACTCTCTCACAACCTATGGCTTTAGAAGTACTAATCTGGTTTATATCAACCTCCTTCCCCAATAACCTAGAGGTGATAGGGTAGTTTATAATACCTTAGCATTTCTCCAAAAAAATCTCACCAATTCCGAGTAAATTGTTTGTGGCACAAGAAAGAATAAGCTAAATTAGCTCTATTTATACTAATTTTATCTTTCCAAACTTTTAAAACTTGATATTAAAATAGGTTAGACATACCAAATTATTGAAACTTGATATTAAAATACCTTAGACATATCATGAATGTCTATAAAGATCCTAATCATAACTATAATTTAAACATAACACATGAATGTCTTATTCCTAAAAGTCATATAATACACGTGTCTTGTTCTTTGTAAAAGGTGAAAGTGATATATACTTACGACCAGGTAATATACCTGCATTATCAAGTATTGCCAACATGAAAAAATCTGGAAATCGCAGTATTCTAAATATTGTTGTACGTGTACTCAAGTCCAATAGCTACTTGCTGAATTTTTTTTTTTAATAACTAACAATAAATTAAATAACTAACAATATAATTCAGTTTAGTATTGGACGTGTGTTAATTATAAAAACTTGTGAATACATTGTGTAGAGGACTTAACATTCAATAAAAGTTTAAAACTCTTTAAACATCTTCAACATCTACATAACATCACCAAAACAAGGAGTCACACTACCTATCAATTCTTTGCTCACATATAATACACAATCATCACAGATTTAAAAACAAAACAAATATCACACAAAAATAAAGGTAAGCTAGAGAGTTTAAAAAAAATGTATATTCATAAATAAAATTTCTTTCTCAACCAAACAAGGACAAATTACGCTTTCGTAATTCATTTCATATAACATTTTCATTATCATATCTTTACAAAAACTCATAGCATACATATCACTACAAGATAAAGGTTATTTAGAGACCAATTTTTAGCTACCAAATGAAATGGTTACTAATTGTGATCAAAATAGTCATCAAATTAGATTTTGGTTGCTAAATAACTACAAAATATAAGTAATGATTGAATTTAGTGACCAATTAAGTTAAGATAATTGGTATCTAACATTAGCTACCAAGGTTTTAATGACCTATACCATTAGATTCTAAATTAGTCTCTAACATAATTAGATACCAATTTAGAATCTAATGACATAGGTCACTAAAACCTTGGTAGCTAATGTTAGATACCAATTATTTGACTTAATTTATCACTAAATTCAATCATTACTTCTATTTTGTAGTTATTTAGCAACCAAAATTTAATTTGGTGACTATTTTGGTCACAATTAGCAACCATTTCATTTGATAGCTAAATATTGGTCTCTAAATAGCTTTTTTCTTATAGTGTATGTTGACCACATACAAAGACATTGAACCCTCTACTTAAAGAAAACTTATGCATTAAGTTAGACTCAGAGGTTTACACCTATCATATATCATTTCATTTGTTTGGATCAGTTCCTATTTTAAACCTCAAATACATTGTGTTCTGATTATTTCCTATTTCAAACCTCAGACACAATTTCCATATGCACAGGGTTAATCCATATGTCCTATTTCAATAAGCTCATGTTTCAAGCCTCAGACATGGTCATATGAACCTCTTTCGACTCTCACCACCTGGTAATCTTTATCTATATGATTCCAATGTAGCAGTAAATTCAAGATACCTACTTAGATCAAATCCTCAAATAATGCACATCTTAACAATCTCAACACGGTTATCTCCTGAAGATACTATGTCTCAATCACCATTCCATATCATTCACAAACATTGATACTAAAGTATACCATATATAAACATTCATTTCATTTAATTAAAATTCATCCACTTCATATTTAATAAAACAAATAATTACATATCTATTAAAAACATTCAAACTAGCTTCTCTTACCTGAATTCACAATGAACTCCAAAAACCTAAAATCACGGACAACTCAATCTAAGATTTTGATCAGACAGTTGCTCTAATTGCCCCGCCACAAGTCTGATGGTACGATCTGATCGTAAATCTGATAACAAATGAGATATGAAATCTAAAGAGAAGGCATAAAACTTTAAAGGTAAATGATTTTAAAGAGATGACGATTTTTATAAGAATGAAATTGAATATCTTCTTAAAGAGAAAGAGTTGATAGTTGTTATAAAAAAAAGAAAATTAAATAACTGATTTTCCTATTCTTATGGAATTTTCTCTTTTTTATTAAAAAAAATATTTAGGTGTCATCTTATTTATCTCTAAAGCTAAACTTTAGGTTGTAGTATGTTTTTATTTTAAAGCTATTTTTTAGGGTATTACACCAACAACTATTGTTGCCTACCTAATCAATAGATGCTCCTTAATAGGACTGGATATAAAGACTCCTAAGAAAATCTAGTAAGGACTTCATGAAACCTTTGGAAATTTATGAATCTTTGTTTATGTTGCCTATACTGATATAAGGCAAGGAAAAATGCATAAGTATGCAACTAAATGCATGTTTCTTGGCTACCTCGAAGGTGTTAGAGGATATTGTTTATGATGTCTTGATCTATGATTCAAGATGTGTATATCATTAGGTAGGATGTCATCTTCAATCACACTAATGATGCGGAATTCCCAAGCTGGAGGTGCAAAATAGGAATTGGAAACGTCTATGATAATGGAGGAAGGGCTTGGGTTGCAGGATCATTACTCAAGCTTCAAATAAGAGTTCTTGGATGAACTCAGATGAACATGATCTTCAAAAGTTTGCAGATAACTTGAAAATGAAAATAGTTAATGAAAATGCAAGAAATAAAGATAATGCTAGGAATTAGAAGACCACCTTGCGCCACCCAAATCCATGAGATAAGCAAAATGGTGATTCGTCACCTGTGGTCTAGTGATAAGTACCAATTTTGAGTGTTTTATACATGAGAAAACTTGAGTACTTGTGGGTTTAAGTATTCTTTAAGATAGTAATTACCCCCAATTTGAGAGTTTTTGGATCTAAATTTATGTTTTGAGTCCTAAGTTAAAGAAAATCATTTTATCTCAATTATTGTGAAATTTCAGGTATAAAAGAATGAAGAAAATGAGAGATTGGAAGATTCGTGGAAAAAAGAACTAAAAAGTTTAAAGTAAAAATTTGCCTAAGAGAGGAGGAGCCTGCCCAGATGAAAAGAGTTCAGAATGTAGATCAGATGCAGAGGTTGTCCCGCCCAGGCGACACTAAGCTCGTCCCAGGCAAAGAGGATCTCATCCGGGCAAGATCAGTTCAATGAGCACCTTGAATTTTCGCTTAAGCGAGGTGTGTCTCGCCCAGGCGAAATACCTTTTTGACAGAATAAGGACAATGTTCGCCTAAGCAAAATTTGGCTAGCTCAAGCAAAAAGTCACTTAACTTAGGCCTGAAAACGAGTTTAAAAGGACAATTTTAGGTTTTCTGAGGGATCGAAACCTGGAGGAACGAAGGCAGACGGTAGGGATGAAAGCAAAGCACCAATTCTCTTCTTCTCTAAAGATCTTCCTTTCCTTGGGTTCTAATGGCTACCATGGGTAGTTAATTCTTCATCTTTGGTATTAAATGTAATCTTTTGAACTCATTTGTATTTTGGTGATATTTATGTATAATATTCAGTTTCTAATCAGTTTTGGTATTTTTCATCATACGCTTATTACTAGATTTTATCTGATCAATAGAATCTTGATTTTGATTCTTGGATTTAACTGGAAAGTATTTTTAGGTTTCTGACCTAGATGAGAATATTCAATATATTGGAATACTAGGAATACGTTTCGATGTAATTATTGCATTATATCATTTGTTCTTAATGCTGGGTAATTTACTAAATAGCTCAGGGTTCACTAGAGTCATTTCACCTGGGTGTCGCCTGAGCAAAAATTGAGGGTGCTCACTTGAGTGTTTTTGCCCGGTCGAGGCAAGTCTCGCCTAAGCGAGAAGTCACTAACAAGGTCTGCCATGTCAACCTAGCCTCAGTGAGATGGGCTCACTCGGGGAGATTTTCGTGTCCTGTTTTTAAAAACTGCAGAACCCTAATCGAAGAGCTCGCTTTACTTTAGCCCTCACCCTTGCCCGCCACCCCTTGCTCAATCTCTCTCTCAATCTTTAATTTCCACCGCATAATCTTCGAGGTAAGTGTTTCTTGGTCTCAATTTCTCACATTTGACCAATTGATTTCCTTTCATAGGTATGTTTTGGTTATGGAAAACCCTAAATCCCCTTTTGGTTTTGACTGGTTAATTAGATGTGAATGTGTGAATATGATGAGTGTTTTGAAGCTAGTACATTCGATTATATGCATTTAGAACATATTTGTAATTGATTGGTGGTTTGGAATGTTAGCCTTTACTCATTTTGGAAGTTTTATATGTTATGCATGCCAAGTGTTTGAAGAAATGGTTACATTGAGAATACTTGAGTATGAGATAGCTAGGAAGAGGTATATAATGTACATGATTCATAGTGCTTGTAAGGCTATTGTTCATTTTGCAGATGGGTAGAACAAAACCACCGTTGTTGGAACTTCAAAAGGCACATCTGCTGGCCCTTCTAAGGGAAAAAGAGTGAGGAAAGACCCATCTGGGAAACAGCCTACTAGAAAGATATTCAAGGACAAAGAAAAGGAAAAGCGGTATGAGAATATCAAGAACTGGTCTTTTATCCTTGAGAGGAAAGTCCAGCTGAATGTAGGGGATCATGACCAATTCTTGCATGAACTCATGAGGAGGAATTGGATGAAACTGGTTAATCCTATGCCTAATTTGACCCTGAAGTGGTCTATGAGTTTTATGTTAATGCTTGGGAGGGGAGCCAGAGTGTTCAGGAGCGAAGATCAAGAGTCAGAGGAAGATGGGTACCATTTAATCCTTAATCCATAAATACCTTTCTTGGTAACCCATTTCAGTTTGATGATGATGATGAGTGTACATACCAGATGTTGAGAGCCAGATATGATGGGTTTGATAAGACTCAAGTAGCTAGAGCTTTATGTTTGAGAGGTCATTCTTATGAGATAGGACCCACTGGCAGACCACTCATAATTAAGAGAAAAGACATGAAGACACTCGCTCAAATCTGGATGACATTTATCCTGGAACACATAGTGCCAATAGGGCATGTCTCAGACCTTAACATGCCTAGATGTTATTTGCTTTACTCTTTTCTGAGGGAGGACTACTTAGTCAATGTGGCAAGAATCATATCTGATGAAATCTATAAATTTGTGAACCTAGAGATGAATTCGAACAATGAAAGAGCTAAAGGATCTCTAGGGTTCCCTCCACTCATCACAACTCTATGTGTAGCACATGGTGTTGAGGTCGATCCGACAGTCAAAATTAGACCTACCATTGATGCATGGTATATACAGTATTTCTATGTGAATTCTGAGGAAAGCCTTCTGGCGGCTCAACAACCACCATCCCCTCATCCTGTAGTTAAAAAGCAACAATTTGAGCATGCAGAATATTCAGTTGCACCACCCCCTAATGCAGTGCTCTTTGACCAGTTATCATCCATTAGAGTTTCTTTGCAGCATATGCGGCTGGAACAGAGCGCCAACAGAGCATATTTTATTCTCTTCATACCGCAATTTCTCTTAGCTACCTATTTTGAGCTGGAACAAAGTGCAAATAGAACCTATTTTGAGATATTCAGCTGCAACAAAGCTCAAATCATAGGAGCATGATGCATATCCACCATGGGTTATATAGTGGTGTACCTCAAGGCCAATACAACCCATGGATGGCCCTTGACCAATTTAGCTCATATGTGGCATGGCCTGAGGATAGACCCACTTTCTTAGGGAAGGTGGAGCAGCATTTGCAGGAGCAGGGATATCCAAACTGCAGCAAACGAGGAGGAAGCAGATCAAGGACATTAGGATGCATAATTTGACACCAACTTTGATAGTTAAAGGGAGATTAATTCTATTCCTGATAAAACACTAGTTTCTGTAATTAAATATTGTAGTATGCTTGTGATTGAATTTCCATTTAGTATTTACTTTTGTTATTTTTATTTTTTAAATGATGTTGGATGTAGTACTTAGCATAATCTTGTGGGTGAGTAGATATTACACTCAGTGATTGTTCTAAGTCAACTCAGTTTATTGAATTGGGAAAGATTAAGTGGATTAGAATTGTTGAGTTAAGTTGAGTAGGAGATTGATGCATGAAAATTGAACAGGATTATGACTAGAAGAAGGCTTGATAAAAATTGAGGAATTAAACTAATTAGCCAAGTGAGTTGTGAATCTTTAAACAGTTGAGAGTTTTACTGAGTAATGTGTCAAGTTGATGTTGCCTGATTTTTGTGTTATTTTACATCACAAATGAAAACATGGAGATGATTAAGACACTTTTGTATATAGACACTTAAACCCAGAGCCAAATAGCCAACCAGGTACAGTTTATGACCAATTTTTTTTTGTGATCACCCTTTGAGTTGAAATTTTCTTTATTGCACCCTAACCTTCAATTGATATATAATTTTTCACCCTTGTAGCATGCTTAGTGTCGCAACTGGGGCCACGACGGGGATGACGAACAAAAATATAATTTTTAATTTTCAAAACAGAGGAGTTGCCACCATAATTTATTAAAGGAAAACTATGGAAAACCGAAAACAAGATAAGGCAAGTTCACAAAACCAGATTTAGAGTCCGAGAGTCGGTTACGTGTGAGGAAGGTACTAGCACCCCACAACGCCCATCCTAGGGCGGTACCTTTAATTAAACGAGTAAAAGAGTGTGATTTTCTGAATATCTATTTTCTCTAAGAAAAGAAATAAAAATGCAAATAATAACAAACAAAATATATATATATATTAGAAAGGGGATCCCGACAAGGATTTGACCTCGCTCCTACGTATCTCTATTGAGGATACAGAATCAGGGTTATGTAGTTCTTTGCTGATAAGATTGTTGGTTGTCTTGATATATTTTTTTTGAAATTTTCGTAAGCTTGTGTTTGAAAGTAGGGTAAGTGAATGGCGTCAATGTCAGGTTTAAAGCCTAGGCTTTGGATAACAATGCAAGGTTTAAAGCCTAGGCTTTGGATAACAATGCCAGGTTTAAAGTCTGGGCTTTGAGTAAGGTGTCAGGTTTAAAGCTTAGGCTTTGGGAAACAGTGTCAGGTTTAAAGTCTGGGCTTTGAGAAACAGTGCCAGGTTTAAAGCCTGGGCTTTGAGTAACGGTACCAAGCTTAAAGCCTGGGTTTTGAGAAACGGTGCTAGGTTTAAAACCTGGGCTTTGAGAAACGGTGCCAGGTTTAAAGCCTGGGCTTTGAGAAACGGTGCAAGGTTTAAACCTGGGCTTTGAGAAACAGTGCAAGGTTTAAAGCCTGGGCTTTGAGAAACAGTGCCAGGTTTAAAGCCTGGGCTTTGAGATATATATCAAATTCGGTGTTGAAAAATAACATGCAACAGTTATATATAACATAGAATTGACACTTTAATTTTAGCAAGATCATGCATGCAAAAACAGAACATGACTGAATGAATTCATGGCAATGCAAAGCTTAAATATGTGAGTTTTAAGTGGTGCACGGTGACTTTTTTAGGTATTTGTGGGGACAGGTTTGGAATTCAGAAAAGTGTGGGTACAAACCCTAATTAATAGAGGTGCAGAAAGTAACCCCACCAATCAGAAACTCAACTTGGGTTAAGGGCATTTTGGTAATTGAGAAGAGTATGGGTGCATAACTTAATTAATGAGGGTGCAGGCCACCAATTAGAAACTCAACTTGGGCTAAGGACATTTTAGTAATTGTGGATACTGTGGGTGTAAATATAGATTAATGGAGGTGCAGGAAGTATCTCCTACCAATTAGAAACTCAACTTGGGCTAAGGGCATTTTGGTAATTGTGGAGAGCTGGAGTCTAAATCCTAATTAATGGAGGTGCAGGAAGAATGGCCCAACTCCTATACCCTAAGCCACCACCACCTTTCTTCACCCATGATGAACCAAAAGCGACAGCAGTGATGAGAAAGGAGCGGTGACAACGGCGCCGGGCCGGTAGCGCCGGGCAGCGGCGGCGGTATGGTATGACGGCGGCGTGAAAAAAATGACGGTGACTTGGAAAGTCGTTTTGGGGCTCTTTTGGAGTGATTTTTGGAGCATACATGGATAAACTACATAGAAGAATGTATGGAAGATGCAAGATGATGAATTTTTTATTATTTAATAAATAAGAAAAAAAACAAAACGTTATAAAGAGCAAAAGGACCTCCTTTTTTTATTTTTTTTATCTTTATATGAAAATGAAATGATGAAGAAATAAAAAAAACCATCACAGAAAGATAAGAACACATTATTTACAAATTTCAAACTTCAAAATACATATGAAAATCTAAAGCTTACAAATCATACCTACGTTCTTTAAAAATGATAGTCTCATTTCCAAAAGTTTCTTAC
>Ga0123340_1004788_pt1 | contig 12864 bp, 7 predicted proteins | sample SirMexnodulemix_FD_89961 | JGI IMG/M metagenome (GOLD analysis project Ga0123340, IMG submission 89961) | Root nodule microbial communities of legume samples collected from Mexico - Siratro Mexico nodule mix | ecosystem: Host-associated > Plants > Roots > Nodule | place: Mexico: Nepantla... | reverse complement strand
TCATAAAGTTTTCATTATATATAAGAAAAAACGAAACGTAAAAAAAAGGATAAATTCTTAATGTAGCGAATGAATCAATGACTATTCACGATTCCATATTTACATACTGGATCCAAGCTCAAGGTTTTTGGTTGAAGATGGTGTCATTCTCTTGTGTAGTTTGACTCTTGTCTCATTTTTGTTGATCTCTCCGGTATTTCTTCTCTCAATTTTTTCAACAAGTGGTATCAGAGCTGATGGTTTGTGATGATGACCGGCTTAGATGAGTACAATTTGATCCCTGTATCGAAAGTCTTCCTAACTGAGGTTTCAGGAAAGTATGTAAACGGCTGTACAAGTGATGGTCGTTTATAAGTGAGGTACTCGTGTTTGAAAATGCTTTTGCTCGAGGAGGAGTGTACAGTTGTGAAACAGGAACTCTCACTTGAGAGAGAGATTGTTAGGTATCTAAATGTGAGTCTACATCCCATATTGAAGATGAATGAGAATATTGAGCAACATATAAGAAAGAAGACTCACAAACCTAATACCTTAAAATTTTGGATTGAAGGTGGTGTCATTTATTACTTAAGTGCTATTGAAGTGGTGTATTTTATGCTCTTGAAACTTGTACTATATGATAAATAAGTGCATCACTCAAATGTTGCAAGAATGTTTAAGTGATGAACATTGGTATGTAAAGAAAGTATTTTGAGTGAGGGACATAGTCAATTTTGCTCAACACCTATCTATCTAATGATGTTGGTGTTTTACATGTGATGTTAATTATATAAATAATTTTTATATCGTATTAATGTTTGAAATTAATGTATGATATATATATGGATAATGAGTTTAGGTGATGAAAAGTTGAATGAAAAATATAAGAAGCTTTATGTTTTAAGTTTTATTTGGTAAATTTTTTAAAAAGTACCTAGAAGAAGAAAAATTAAAAGATAAAAGATTAACCTTCTCCTAATTAAACCCTTTAACGTCCATAAAAGTTATCTTCTTTATTTTTTTTAAATAAAATATTTACGTTAATTTAACTTATAAAAAGAATATTTATTTCATTTTATTTTATTTTCTTATGACTATTTATTGAAAACTCACCCTTATTAATTTCTCTAGAGCTATAAAACTAATAGACAAGTAACCTTGATTAAATTTTCAACAATATGGCTACATATATCTTATAAAAAGAAGAAAATTGAAATAGAAAAGTCTCATACATAATTTTCTATCCCACAATTATTGACAATTTATAGTTATTTTCTAATTGAGGTCGATTTCCATAAATTTATTGTTTTTTCACCATTTTGTTTTCGAACTTTTTAGTGGTGAGACTAATATATATATGTATACTATGCGTTGGCCATGTCACACACATGTACCGTAGATAAAGTAGCATGTTGGTGAAGTCTTGAGTTGTTAATTCCTTTGAATGAGAAGCATCCATGAAAATGAAACCCAATTATTGAAGGGTGATGGCATGGTAACCCAATAGGGTTGATGTGAGTAAAAGCTTTTGCTAAGTTTTGAGAATAAAGTAAAAAGATGTGAAAAGTAATAGGGTAATATTTTTATCTATTCTTGTGTTGTCTTTTGCTAAAAGGTTTACACAAGCTTTTAAATGTGGCAACTATCCCAAACTCTTTTTTTATTCTTTCTTTTTTCCATGGACGAAGGATATGATCTCACGCCATGAAAATGTCTTATTTCAACCTTTCTTTTCCCATGCGTGTAGGGACAAGGTAACAAGTTCACCTCATAAAGGATCCGCAATTTTTCCCTTTTTAGGGTTGTTTTTGATTCTTGTGATTAACACTTACAGTGAACTTGGATAAGCTTTTTTAGAAATCACTTTTTTTTTTTTTATGTATTTTGCATTGTAGGTGACTAGTTTTTGTTGGAACAATAGTAGGTGGTGACATGTTATAGCATCTTGCGATTGTTGTCCATAACCTCCACAAGGTGCCTTTGTTAATTTGGTTGTTAAGTATGTTTCATTGTTTGAGTACTGGATTAAGATGAGTTGCTCCAAATAAATCAAGTGACTCAAGATCAGCTATCTAAATTAAGAAAGACGTTTTGGAATATCCAAAAATCCTGAGTTAAATGATATCAAAGGGTCTTCAACTAATCATAAAATCACGAAACAACCAATTAGTTCTAAAAACAATAATATTTTATACCTTTTTAAAATTATAAATTTGGATATTTTTAATTATTTTTTATTAAAATAATTTATTTGTTAAATGTTTAAAATAATTTATACTTTTATTTAAGTATCCCAATGATTGAATTTGTCATCAACAAGATGACACAGTCATTATCTCTGTCTTCCTATCTCTAATTTATTAATGAACTTGTTGATATTTTTTTTTTCAATCTCTTTCAACTTTGTTACTTGTAGTTGATGGGTAAGTTAAAGGAAAACGGAGAGAAAAGAAATGAATTCATCTGTGAATTGGAATGTAAAAATGGAAGTAACTGTTACGTTATTTCATTGACAACAAAAATCAAACAACAAAGAACTTAAATAAAAATAAAAAATATTTTAAACACTTAATAAACCATTTTTTTAATAAACAACTTAATGCAAAATACTCAAAATTATAAAATATTTAAAACTTAATTAAACATATTTTATATATAATGTTTATAAATTCACATTGTCGAAACTAAAATATTAAATTATATTGAAGTAACTTTTTTTCTGAAATATTCTCAATTTTTCAAAATTAAATAGCATATATAAGATTTTAAACAATAACTAAAACAATCTAACAGTTCTTAAATTATTGCTAATACATGTTTTGATCGCAATTGGTGGCTGTAACTGTGTGAGTTTGTATTACATTTATTTTGTCACTCAATAGGTTATAATAGAAAAAAAGTAGGTTATAATCAAAAGAAGAAGAAAAAAAAAGAAACATTTGTTAGATGTATTTATTGTATAATGTTAATGTAACAGATGTAGAAAATGTATTATATTGTACATTATTAATGTAATAAATGTAAAAGTGATTCTTTCTTTCTTACCACTATTTTATTTGTTTAAAGTGTGTAAGGAAACACACACATCTCTAACTATAATAGAAAGCAAATACTTTCAATCAAAATTCTTCACGAAATCGTTGTTAAAAAGTTAGCTTTAGTTGAGAAAAATTCACATTTTTTTACAATAATCCTCATTCAATGGTTTACATTACAATATGTTTATAATTTAAAAATACCTTTTTGAAAAAAACATAAATCAATATATACTAAAGTATTTTAAGTTAACTATATTTAAGTACTTTTTTTATTTTATTTTAGTGAGCAAAATATATTTCATTTCTACTATATTAGAGTAGGTGTTTCTTATATTCTTCGGAGGCTAAATTAAGTAGTGGATGAAAATGCTTCACGACCTACCTTCATCTTATACGAAAACATCATCTTTTTGTTCTTTCACTCCCTAACATATGTTTCAATTCCTCATAATTATTAACATATCTTTTGGTTGGGGTTACTCCTCTCCATCTCAACAAATCAAAAATGTCTTACTTTTCCTTTTAGAAATCACTTTTTTGAAACTCGTATGCCTTTCACCAATCACAATGCAAGGTTTCACATCTCACACCATATCATGTGAACACATTATGGTACTTCTCTCAGAAACTAAACAAATTCGATCTGTCATATGGGTCCATTTGCATGTTCAGGAAATCTCAAACTTTCAATCATAGTGTTGATTGAGCCACGAAGTTGTTCCATATTGAAACAATCACTCTTTTATACGTTCACTACTTTTCTTCTCTTTCTTCTTATTTTCACATTAGCAACCACAACCTAGTTTCTCTCAATCACTTCCACGAACCATATCACGTTTCTCCTGGTCCCAATTCTTGAACTAGGAGTCAAAATTGTTGTTGAATTCGAGTGGTTGAATGCATCATAATAATGTCAACATTGAGCCATAAATATCTTGTACTCATGCACTACCCTAACGCCACATAGCAAGAGCTTGTACCTTATAGTACAAGACACTTCAACAACATTTGGACACGTAAACGACCATGAAATCGGACACTAGACCCCATGAACAATTATTGACACAATTTCCCCTACATAATTTTATTTATTCATGCGTCTAATTTTTTTATGGATTTATAATCACAGTAGAATAGGAGATGGAGCCAAGAAGTCTCTTAACCAAGAAATTATTAAATATGAACTATGAGAATATATATAATTAAAAGGATGAGAGGTATATAACTAGATAACAGATCAATCTAAGAATTTATGTTTTTAATGATTTTTTTTAATTGTAGTTTAAACGTTAGTTAAATGTGATGTTTGTGGTTGTAAAAATCATCATTAAAGCATTAGTAGCAAATAGTTTTACTGGGGACTTAGATAAGTCTTGTTAATATTAAGTTTTACTATAGCAATTTTTAACCATGTTAATGTCAAACATTAATGATTTTTAATTTTGTTAATGCCTTATTTTCTAAATCCGGTTAATACTATATCATTACCCATAATTTTCTAACCCCCTCAATATTATAATATTACTTATGATTTTCTAACTTCTATTTTAACGTCATAATACTACCCACAATTTCTAACTTTGCTGATAAAAAAAATATTTTGTAACTTTCATTAACGTCATAACATTATCTATGGTTTTACCCATGTTACCAAACGTTACCCTTGTTATATCATCTATTTTATAACCATGCTAATGTCAAAATCATTTTACATATGCAAAACAACCTAAAACTTATTCAATTAACAACGTAATTTTATCTTAGATTTTTGTAACTCTATTAATACCATAACATTACCCTTATTGCTTTACAAACAATTTAATAAATTTCTGTAATATCAAAATCAGTTCTCATATTACATAATTTTACACAACCTTAAAACTACAATACTTTTACATAATATTAACAAAAACTACCCAAAACTTGCACAATTTGTGTAATTTAATTACCTATTAATTATAGCAATAATTTATAAAATATTTTGGTTCAAAATAATTTAAAATAACGACTTTAAGCCAATCTAAATAAAAATCACATTTCTCTTATTAAAGTTAGGCTAATTATTTATAATTTTTTTTTCTTAATCAGAAACTATATTTGGATCCTAGATTCTTAACTGATTGCTATTTAATTATTAAATATTAGATTATTTAATTATTAAATATCAGATTATTCAATTGTTGGTTATTCTTAATGTTTGGCCCAAAAGTTTGGTTTTTATTTAACTTCAAGAGTCGTTGTCACGTTGTCATTCAATGATTAAACCATATACAACTATACAAACCCATATTATTTAAAGTATTTCAGTCCACTTGAATTGGATAAGTCTTTTTAGACTATTACTGTTTACACATTCCTTCTTATATTAAAGATACCCTCTTATACCGAGGATGAATAATAAACATCATTGTATATGATATGTTTATATCTAAAATGACAAAAAATACATAAATATTTCAAAATTCAAAAGAGACTAAAACAAGTGATATGCAAAAATTATTGAGAGAATAACTGGTAAAAGTTATATTCGATTCTTTTCAACCTTGGATAAATGGATTTAGTTAAAATAAAACCTAACCTTAATTAAAATTTAATGCAACTAAATATTTACCTTATTAAGTGTGTTGTAACATTATCTTATTAAAACTAATGCAATTAAATTTGATCTTATGTTTTCAACTTTCCAATTTAGTTTTTTTGGGAATTGGGTTTTAGTTGAACAAATTCTAAATCTAAATAAAAATTAAGAATATTTTCTACTTGTTGGATGAATGTGTTTCAATTTAAATAAAACTTAATTAAGACACTTTTAATGTCCATATCTTCTTCTTCTTATGAGATTCAAACATCATCATAGTCTCTATTTTAACTACCTTAATCATATTGGATTCTTTAGAAGATAGAAGATAGATCTAATTACTTATGAAGTTACTTTAACATCTCATCTCCCTAGTTTGTATAATGTATTTCATGTATCTTAGTTGAAGAAACATATACCAAATTAAACTCATGTGTTGGAATTTGATGAGGTTCAGATCACAGAGGACTTATCATATAATGTTATACCAGTGAGAGAGGACTTATCATATAATGTTATACCAGTGAGACATGAGATAAGACAACTCAAAGGTAAGAACATCAATATTGTCAAAGTGTTGTGATATCTGAAGCCTGATGATTCTATGTGAGATTTGGAAGATAGATGAAATAATCATATCCTTATTTATTTTTCCCTAATAAGTGAGAAAACATTTTATCCTTGAAGAAAATGTAAAACCTAATTTTTTTAAAGATAAGTTTTAAATGAATAAAGGATTGAAAGTTTACAAAATGTCCATTCTTTATTTCATTCAAATTTCATCTCTCTAAATCTTTTCTCTCTTAATTTTGTGTAAGTTTAGAAAAGATTCTAACTACAGATACTCCTTTAGATTGATCTCGAGGAGAAAGTTGGATGAGAAGTAAGGTTGATCGATCATAGTTGAGTTTTGGTAAGTGATTTAAACCCTACAAAAAAATATTTTTCTTGTATTCTTCTCTATAGGTTATTTGTTAAGGAAATATGTTGTTAGAATACAAATTGGTTGTTCGGGAAGCTTATTAGGAGTTTGATTAGATCTTTTAAAAATGTCAAGGGAAGTAAGAACATTACATTTAGGTATGAGGAGTTAATAATGACATCTATTCAATGTTTTGATGTTGAGATGTGTGAAATATGTAGTGCTTGTATTGTTAAATATATGTATATTTTTTTAATATGATTTGGGTTAATATGGAATATACATCTATTATTAGAAGTGGAATTTTTTTAAGGATTGGAATGTATATTGGTTGAGGTTTTTACATGTTCTTTTTCTTTATGTGCTACGTTGGGCACTCTCGGGTTTGACATAATTCAAGCAGTGTCTCATTACTCAAGTGACATTTATGTGATGTGTATTAATTACACTTACCATTCAACTTTGTTTGAGCAATATGTTGGACACTCAGGTGATGAAGTGTGTGTTCAATCAAGATCATATAACTTTAGCGAGAGAGATTTTGAGACAACTATTTCTTTTGGAACAATGTACTCAAGTATCATGTTGGACACTCAAGCGATATTGGTAGTGATATGCACGAATTGTGGAATCTTGGAGAAACATGCAAACACAACAAGACATATAAGTGATGGTTGGTCCTTCAAGTGTTGATAAAAAAATGCCTTGAGGTTTTGGAACTTGTGGAAAGATACCCCAACATGTGTGTATCGTTCAAGTATTGTGAGAATGCCTAAACATGGGGGTTGATGCTTAAGCAAGGAAGAGATATATTCAATTATGTTCTTTAGAGGTATCTTGCTTGAACTATGTACTATTGCTTCAAAGAAAAAACTTATTCTTAATTGAGAGAAGTGAAGTAACTCAAGTGATGATTGTGTATGATATTGTTGTATGAATTATGTGGTTAAATGTATTTGTGTTGAGTATATCACTAGTGTATGATATACATGATGATATGTATATATGAAGATATATGTATGATATCTGCCTTATATGGGTGATCTCTTATGGTTGTATGATCATTTATGGGTGCATCACACTCACATACATATGGGTGAGATGTATATAATGCGAATTTTGATATGTGGTTCTTTATGGGAGAACCTTTATGGATGTGTGTATGTTGTGATTCTTGTTATGATATCATGTTTTAGAAAGTAATATTAAGCAAATGAGCTCATTATGAGATATTATTATTTCACTAGTTATATTAGGTATTGGTCATATATATTAACATATTAGCTATTAACATATTAGGTATTAACATATTAGCTATTAACATATTATGTATTAGGTAGTGAGAATTTAAAGAAAATTTGTGCATCTTTCTTTATTAGTAGGTGAACAAACTACCTGAATTAAGATAGTAAGTGTTAGTTTTTAGTAGGGTATTAATATTTTCAATAGAAATGGAAAATGTAATTGAAATTTCCTTATAAAAATATAACTTGCATTACGTGTATTAATAATTATATAATTGAGTTATTAATGTTCATGTGTGTTATATATGTAAGATATATATGATATTTAAATTTAAATTCAGTTTGTTTTTTTATTGTTGTGACTTGTTAACACAAAAACAAGTAATCTCATAAGTAATAGTAACAAGATTATGTTATTTATATTTAAATAAATAATAGAAACTTAATATCACGTTTAATATAAGATGTATGTTATATATTGATTTATATCTACGTTTATATTTATTTTTTTTAACAAAGTTTAAAGAGTTAAAAGTTAAAAAAAATAAAAATCGTAAGAGTGTATCCCATCATTGTTACGAGTAATTTAAAGCAAATAAATATAAAAAAGAAATTAATACTAGTAGCAAAACTAATTAGGTAAAAAATGATAATAATAAATTACTCATTCAAGACATTCGATGATAATATTATAATACACGGATACCATGCACTCTTGTATTTAATAGTGAGTAATTTTTAAAAGAATTTTTCAAGCTTTATTTTTAAACAAAATAAAATATTTGAAAGAGTCGAGATTTGTTAGTTCATGTCGTAAAAGATTCAGTTCAGTATCCACTTTCTCTTGTGAAAATAGGGGTATTGTAAATTGAAAAGGGGAAAAAGTGAAACTTTCAAATCCTATTGCATACTGAAAGAGGAAAATCTAAAATGTTTAAACCCTAAACAGCTATAAAAATACCTAGATATGCGGAGATTTTTCCATTAGCTTCATTTTTGAACGTTGAAGTCTTCTCTCTTGAATGTTAGAGGCAACTGAAGCTGCTGTTTTTTCCTTCTGATCTAGATGGCCTTTTTCAAACATTGAACCTGTGTTTTTAAACATTATGGGTAGCTGCTTCCGCGAATGGTGCAAGATGGTTCTTCACTTCTCCTTTCCACTCGCCCTCCATCCTTTATAAATAGGGGTCCCACCTACTCTGAAAACACACACCTCAGATTCACCTCCTTACCTCTTTTCTTATTCACATCTTCTCTTTTCTCTCTTTTTCTATTTTCTTCTCTAAATATCCTGGATATTTTGCTCATAAAATAGCAATACTTGCTAGTTTTGAGATCTTCGGTATTATTCGAGAAGTTCCTGTTATATCCTGGGAGACTTGCACAATTTATTACGGATAAGTCCTTAAGGACAATGGTACTTCACATCTCCATAATTTTATTATTGTGTTTTTAGCCATCTTTTACAACAATCTTAAAGGACTTATGGTTGACGGTGTGGAAAACAACAACATTGCACCAGAGATGTCAAATGGTGCTTCCGAAACATTAACCATCTTTACAAAGCCATTTCCGGATATTTCGAAGATTGAAGTTTTCTCTAGTCAAAACTTCCAATGCTGGCAGGAACGCGTGTCTACCTTGTTAGACATGTACGGAGTTGCCTCTGCACTTACGACGTCCAAACCCGACTCCAGCTCTCCTGCGAAACAAATTGAAGATTGGATTCATGCAAATAAGGTATATAGTTACACCATGCTTAGTGCATTATCTAACGACTTGTTTGATGTGTATTGCTCCTACAAGGAAGCAAAAGAAATTTGGGATTCTCTTATCCTTAAATACACTGCCGAAGATGTCGTCCGACAAAGATTCGTTATCGGAAACTACTATCGTTGGGAGATGATAGAGGACAAAGATATCAAGATTCAAATCAATAGAATATCACAAGCTACTTGAGGACATTAAAGCAGAGAATATTGTTTTACCTGATGAATTTGTTTCAGAATTTCTGATTGAGAAACTTCCACAATCTTGGACAGACTACAAACAACAGTTGAAACACAGGCATAAACAAATGTCACTATCAGACCTCATCAGTCACATCATCATTGAAGACACCAACTAGAAGGAGTGTGTTGCTGCAAGGACTAAGGCCTTATCTGCCAAAGCAAATATGGTAGAAGACAAACCAGCTCCAAAAAGGTACGAGAAAAAACTTTATCACAAGAAAAAGAATAAATTTATTTTTTCCCGTCCCAGTAGACCTAAACCCACCTTCAAGAAGAAGGGAAACTACTTAGTTTGTGGAAGGCCAGGTCACCATGCACCTCAGTGCAGACACAGGGTCAAAAGCGATAATCCTCCTAAGGCAAATATAGCCTAAGGGGAAGATACAATTTGTGCGGTCGTTTCACAAGTGAACCTTGTGACAAATGTGAACAAATAGGTGGTAGACTCCGGGGCTACAAAGCATATATGTGCAAACAAAAATGCATTTTCCTCCTACTCCAATGTAGGGGATGGAGAAGAACAAGTTTATCTTGGTGATTCTAGGACTACTTTTGTCCTAGGAAAAGGTAAAGTTCTTCTAAAGCTCACATTTGGGAAGACTTTGGCTTTAAGTGACGTGTTGCATGTGCCATAAATCAGAGTTAATTTGATCTCTGTAGCACTATTGGGAAAGGTAGGGGTCAAAGTGTCATTTGAATCTGATAAGATTGTGATGACAAAAAATAATGTGTTTTTGGGGAAAGGCTATTGTGATCAAGGTCTTTTTGTACTCAATGTTTCTGATATTATTAATGAATCTGGATCTATGTCTTCTGCTTATATCGTTGACTCCTATGATATTTGGCATGCTAGATTAGGACATGTAAATTCTTCGTATGTTATTAAATTGCAATGACTAGGATTAATTAACATGCATGATAAACAAAGTAGGAAATGTGATGTATGTGTAGAATCAAAAATTACAAAGAAAGTATGTCATTCTGTAGAACGTCAAACTAAGTTGTTAGGTTTAATTCATACTGATATTGTTGATTTAAAACTAACCACGACTAGAGGTGGTAAAAATTATTTTGTAACTTTCATAAATGATTATTCAAGATATAAAAAAGTGTACTTAATAAAACATAAAGATGAAGCTTTTGATATGTTTCTTTCTTATAAGACAGAAGTTGAAAATCAATTAGATAAGAAAATTAAAATGATTAGATCAGATAGAGGTGGTGAATATGTTTTATTTAAGAATTATTGTGTTAAGGAAGGAATTATTCATGAAGTAAATCCACCATATTCACCTGAATCCAATGGAGTAGCTGAAAGAAAATATAGGACTCTTAAAGAAATGATGAATGCTATGCTCATTAGTTCTAATGCTCTTGATAATATTTGGGGTGAAGCTATTCTTACAATATGTTTTTTGCAAAATAGAATACCACATAGAAAATCCGGTAAGACACCTTATGAGTTGTGGAAAGGTTTTCAACCTAATCTTAAATATTTGAGAGTGTGGGGGTGTTTAGCTAAAGTGATGTTACCTGATCCTAAGAAAAGGAAAATAGGTTCTAAAACTTTTGATTGTCTCTTTTTAGGCTATGCTAGTGTTGCCTATAGGTTTCTTGTTCTTAATAGTGAAATAATTAAACGTAATACTATAGTAGAAATGAAAAATGTTGAATTTTTTAAACACATCAATCCCTTAAAGGTTAATGGTACTTCTGAACAACCTATATAGATTGCTAATGATACAATGTGTGAGGATTTGAGGAGAAGTAAGAGACAGAGAAAGGAAACTTCATATGGAGATGATTTTTATACTTATCTTGTTGGAAATGAATCATTAAGTTTTTCAGAAGTTATTAGTGCTCCTTATGCTAAGCATTGGGACAAAGCCATTAAGACTGAAATTGATTCAATTAAGAAAAATAGCACTTGGACTTCAGTAGATTTGCCTAAAGGAGCAAAACCTATTGGTTGTAAGTGGATCTTCAAGAAAAAGTATCATCCTGATGGATCGATAGTAAAGTATAAGGCTCTATTAGTAGGAAAAGGGTTTTCTCAAAAGCCCAACATAGATTATTTTGATACTTTTGCTCCAGTTACTAGGATTTCTTCTATTCAAGTGTTGTTAGCTCTAACATCTATCCACAGGTTAGTTATTCATCAAATGGATGTCAAGATAGCCTTTTTGAATGGTGAACTAGAGGAAGAAATTTATATGACTCAACCTGAAGGATGTGTAGCTCTTGGCCAAGAAGAAAAGGTATGCAAACTTTTAAAATCTGTTTTAAACAAGCACTAAAAGAATGACATGAAAAATTTGATAATGTTTTACTATGTGACGATTTTTCTACTATTGATATTGATAAATGTGTGTACACTAAATCTGAAAATGGTGAATGTGTCATTATGTGTTTATATGTGGATGACATGCTTATTTTTGGTTCATGCATTGATATAGTTTCTAAAACAAAATTGTTTCTTGAATCTAAGTTTGAAATGAAAGACATGGGTGAAACAAATGTTATTTTAGGAGTTAAAGTCATAAGGAAGGGAGATAGTATATTACTATCTCAAGAGCAACAGACTGAGAAACTTCTTAGGAAGTTTCGCTATTATTATTTTAAATTAGTAAACACTTCTTATGATGCAAAGTCCAAATTAAAGAAAAATAGAGAAAAATCTATTTCTCAATCTCAGTATGCCCAGATAATTGGGAGCTTATTACATTTAATGAGCTTTTCTATACTAGACATTAGTTATGCAGTAAGTAGACTGAGCAGATATACTCAATGTCCTAGTTAGGATCATTGAGATGCACTTGCAAGACTTATGAGATATTTAAGAGGAACAATGGATTATTCCATTGAATATAGTGAATTTCTCGATGTGCTAGAAGGGTACAGATGCTAATTGGATCTCTGATTTATATGAGACAAAATCTACTAGTGGTTATGTATTTACACTTGGTGGCAAAAACTTGTTAAGACTTTTATCCGGCAAGTGTACCGAGTCACAAGTAGTATAAATTTATAAAGTAAGGATGTCGATCCCACAGAGAACAGTTTTGTTTTAACTTAAGCGTCACTACTCACT